>Ga0193753_10000430_pt1 | contig 41612 bp, 29 predicted proteins | sample H1c2metaG_FD_144925 | JGI IMG/M metagenome (GOLD analysis project Ga0193753, IMG submission 144925) | Soil microbial communities from a riparian zone of the East river system, Colorado, United States - H1c2 | ecosystem: Environmental > Terrestrial > Soil > Riparian zone | place: USA: East...
GATATATCGGCTTTCGTTCCAAAAGGAAATCATTTTTCCCAAAATAAACGCCGATACTATCCAGCACCCGGGCGGGCGACTTGATATAAAATTCAAGATGATAGGTGCTGCCTTTGCGGAGGGGACACACGAGCTGTGTGCGGATGAAGGTGCGCACGAAGTCCCTTTCAGTATGACCTGCTACGATCCCCATGCAATGCGAACCCTCATAGGCACGGTTGGCATCCTTGATATAGTTATTTATTCCATTCCCGATCCAGGCCTCGGGCGCACAGTTCACGTTATATTCCGTGCAGATATTCTCCTCTTCGAAACCACCATTGAGAACGAGTTGCTGCGATGAACAAGCCACATGAAAAAAAAGAAATAAGAGGAGCGCCAGGCACCGCATTGATTGATGATTTGATTGATGATCTTTTTTCAAGGTAAACAGCATGAATGGCGGCACCTCTCAGTAACCGGTGAATGAGGCAAAGATCAAATTAAAAAACTTTTTCTTCCCATAACTGTTAATGTTGAATGAGGTTGAAATTAAGTGTCCTTGATCAAACGCCAATACGGAAGGGCAGCACTGCCAGTGATAGTTTGCAGGAGAGCATTGAATTGGCCAAACTCGCCGATCGTCTGGGCTTCACACGCTATTGGCTCTCCGAACATCATAACACCATCACGTTGGCCAATGCGGTGCCGGAAATACTCATTGCGCGACTCGCTGCAGAAACAAAAACGATCCGGCTGGGTTCCGGTGGCATCATGTTGCCGAACCACAGCGCCCTGAAGGTGGCGGAGAACTTCCGGCTGCTGGAGGCATTGTACCCGAATCGTATCGACCTGGGCATCGGGCGGGCGCCTGGCGGCGACAGGGCCACATCTCAGCTCCTCAATCCTTCCAATACATTCGACCCGCAGGAATATGTGCAGCAGGTCCGCGATCTGCAGGATTTCCTCTCCGAGAACGCCTCATCGGGTAATATGAATGGGAAGATCAGGGCCATTCCTTCCATCGCGTCCGCGCCGACGCTTTGGGCACTTACTTCGTCGGGAGACAGCGCCTATATCGCCGCTCATTTCGGCATCGGGCTCTCCTATGCACAGTTCATAAATCCTTCCGGCGCGGCGGAGTCGATACGCCTGTACAAGGAACGCTTCACGCCATCGGCCACATTCCCTGCGCCGCTTACCAATATCGGCATCTTTGCCTTTTGTTCGGAGAGCGAGGAGAAAGTGGAGCGGGCCAGGGCATTGTATGATCACAGGCTCCTCAGTTTCGAGAAGGGACAATACGATCTGCTTTATTCGTACGACGATATAAAAGGAACTGATTATTCCCCGGCGGAACGGCAACGCCTCACCTATCATCGCCAGCGTTACATTGCCGGCACACCGGATGTGGTTAAAAAGGAACTGATGAAGCTGGCAACCGATGCAGGAACGGACGAGGTAATGGTAGCGACATTTAGCGAAAATAGAGAGGATAGGTTGAAGAGTTATGAACTGATAAGTACGGGGATATGATGAAATTTGAAAGTGATTGGACGGGGATTTGGGGGGATTTTAGGATTAGGGGATTTAACCACAAGGACACTAAGGTTTCACAAAGGACACAAGGATATTCCTATATGAGGACACCTTTTTGACTTTTGAATTTTTACTTTTGACTTTCAGAAAAAACTACCAAGTATCAGACTGCCCTCTCCTCCCACACCTGCACCAAATGCACCATTGTCTCCACCGCCTTGTTCATGTCCTGGATGCTGATATGCTCGAGTTTTGAATGAATGCCCTGCATGCCGGCAAAGAGATTTGGACAGGGAAGACCCATGAATGAGAGCCTGCTTCCATCGGTACCACCGCGGATGCTTTCAATCTTCACCTCGAGACCTGCGCGGTGGATGGCTTCCTTCGCGTTGTCCACTGCCTGGGGAAACTGGTCCAGCACCTCTTTCATGTTCCTGTATTGTTCTATTACCTGGAAATCGAACGTGGCCTTCGGGTAGCCGCGAACCGTTTCACCCACCAGCGTCTTCAGAAAATCTTCCTTCTTCTTCAAGCCGGCCGTAACGAAATCGCGGACGATGAATTCGATCGTGCATTTCTCCGCCAATCCATCAATGCGTACCGGGTGAATGAATCCTCTCTTACCTTCTGTTGATTCGGGCGAGAGGCGGTCCTTCGGCAATGCATCCAGTATTTGTCCTGCTATCTTCATCGCATTTATCATCTTCCCCTTCGAATAACCCGGATGCGCGATCACTCCATTGATCGTGACTACCACGCCATCAGCACTGAAGGTCTCATCTTCGAGACTACCCGCATCGCCGCCATCGAGTGTATAGGCAAATGCGGCGCCCAGTTTCTTCAGGTCGATCCTGGCCGTTCCTTTTCCAACCTCTTCATCGGGTGTAAATACAATCTTCACTTCACCGTGTTTCACTTCGGGATGTGTGAGCAAAAAATTGGCGAGATCCATTATCTCCGCCACCCCGGCCTTATCGTCTGCTCCCAACAATGTGTTGCCGCTTGCGGTAATGATATCGTGACCGATCAGTTTCTCGAGGTAAGGATATTCCGATAGCCGCAACACCTGTGTCTCATCATCGGGTAGCACGATGTCGTTACCCTGGTAGTTCTTATGAACAAGGGGTTTCACATTGGCGCCGCTGCAATCAGGCGCGGTATCCACATGCGAGCAAAAACAAATGCTGGGAACATCCTTCTTTGTATTCGAGGGAATGGTGCCGTAGACATAGCCCCATTCATCCATGTGTGCGTCTGTAACGCCCATATGCTGGAGTTCTGTGGCGAGGATCCGGCTTAGCTCCTTCTGCTTTTCCGTAGTCGGCGAAGAACTGGATTGCGGGTCGCTTTGTGTATCCAGCTGCACATATCTCAAAAATCGTTCTGCGGCAGTGAAGGAGTAGTTGGAAAACATGGCTCGTGATGATTAAATGTAAAAAGAAAATGGTTTGCGGGATCAGTGTCCGCAAACCAAATCCATGGGAAAAGATATTGTAAAATATGATCAGGGCATGATGATGAGTGGCTTTGCGCCGGTAATATCCACCAGTTCCAGGTCGAAGATGAGGTCTTCTCCTGCAAGCGGATGGTTTGCATCGAGTATAACGACATCGTCCTTTATTTCCGTAACGACAACCTGGAATTGCTGGCCCTGGCCATCGCTCATGGAAAGCGGCATGCCGGCCTCTATCTCCATGTCTTTGGGGAAACGTTCCTTTGGCATTTCGATGATCATGTCGGGATTCTTTGGACCATATGCCTCCAGGAAGGGAATATTGATGGTCTTCTTCTGGCCCACGGTCATTCCCGTTACGCCGTCATCGAATCCCTTTATCACCATTCCGCTGCCAACCTCGAACTCGAGTGGCTCGCGTCCTTCCGACTTATCGAAGGTCTCGCCATTAGTAAGTTTGCCATGGTAGTGAACCTTGATCTTGTCGCCACTTTTAACCTGTTGCATAATAATTCTTGTTTTAAAATTCAATAAAAATTAAACGGCCCGCAAGGTAGCCATTTCAGGCATGCAACCGATCAAATATTTGTGCCGGTACTAGTAAATATTTTACATTATTTTAACCACCGGATCAGCCCGTCAGCCCTTTTCAGATCGTGGCAAATTCCGGGCCTTATTTAAATTCACCATTATGAGGAACGAGGAACAAGGAATAAGGAATTGGGAATTAGGAATTGGGGTGACGATTGAAGATGTTTTCCTTATTGAAACTTCAATATTGTTGGAAATTCCTTATGTAAGCCTAGTTCCTAACTTCAACAGTTAACAATGAGATCATTCGCCCTTTTGCTGCTCGCGTTTATGTCGGTAATCTCTTTGCAGGCGCAGATCGTGCCCGGTGCGGAGCGCCTCTTCGATTATCTTCCCCTGATCCGCGGAAAGAACGTCGGCATCTTCGCCAACCAGACATCGATGGTAGGCAAGACCCATCTCGTGGATACATTGCAGAAGCTGGGTATAACCATCAAGGCCATCTTCGGCTCGGAGCATGGGTTCCGTGGCACTGCGGATGCGGGTGAAAAGGTGGGGAACTATATCGATCAGAAGACCGGCATTCCAGTGATATCCCTCTATGGCGCCAAGCACCGGCCCTCGGCGGAGGACCTGAAGGATATAGATGTGATGATCTTCGACATCCAGGATGTGGGCGTGCGTTTCTACACCTTCATTTCCTCATTGGAGGAATACCTGGTTGCCGCCATCGAGAACGATAAGCCCGTCATCCTGCTCGACCGCCCCAATCCCAATGGCTTCTACGTGGATGGACCGGTACTGGATATCAAATACAAATCATTCGTGGGCATGCAGCCTGTGCCGATCGTGTATGGTATGACCCTCGGCGAATACGCAAACATGCTGATCAATGAGGGAACGATGGAGAAAAATACGCAATACCCAATGATCAACATCGATGGTAATGTGGACAAAAGAGTTACGCTGTACAGCACGACGCAGTTGCCGAAATTCTCCCTCAGCATCATCAGGTGTATCGGTTATTCTCACAAAAGCAGGTATGTGTTACCCGTTCGCCCCTCCCCTAATCTACCGAATATTCAATCCATCTACCTGTATCCCTCCACCTGCTTCTTCGAGGGCACGGTATTGAGCGAGGGACAAGTACTTGTTATACGATGGATGGAACGTCAGTCGTGAATCGTGAAACGTCAATCGTGAATACAACACTCTGTTATGCGGATATTTGAATCGATCAGTTACGCCGTTGTTCCCAAAGGTCTCGACGGCAAATGAAAGACACTAGCTGACTTAAGCGGATTTAATACTATGCAATTCACGATTGAAGATTCACGCTCTTACGCCGTCGCGACCCGTTGGAAAAAACACAAAGATCGGAGGCTATTCACGATTGACGTTTCACGATTCACGTTCAGGTCTCTGGCAATTAACTAAATTAGCGCGATGATTGAATTCCAGATCAAACAGAAAAATACCGGTCCCACCACTTTCAACATGGGGCTTTCGATGCTGCGTATCGTCTTCATGGGCACGCCCGACTTCGCCGTGGCCTCGCTCGAGGCATTGGTGAATGCGGGTTATTCCATTGTGGGTGTGGTCACGGCGCCCGATAAGCCCTCGGGCCGGGGAATGAAGATGAATGAAAGCGCCGTCAAGCAATACGCACTTCAGAAGGGATTGAAGGTATTACAACCCGAGAAACTGAAGGCGCCTGCCTTCCTCGAGGAATTGAGATCGCTGCAAGCCGATCTCCAGGTTGTGGTCGCCTTCCGCATGTTGCCCGAGGTGGTCTGGAACATGCCGCGGATGGGTTCCGTCAATCTTCATGGATCATTGCTTCCTCAATACCGCGGTGCAGCGCCCATCAACTGGGCCGTTATCAATGGAGAAAAAGAGACTGGCGTAACTACCTTCAAACTCCAGCAGGAGATCGACACGGGTAATATCCTGCTGCAGGAACGTTTTTCCATTGGGGAAAACGAAACGGCCGGCGAGGTACACGACCGCATGAAGGATATCGGCGCACAGGTATTGGTTAAGACAGTGACGGGATTAGTAGAAGGCACGCTGAAAGAAATGCCGCAATCGGGTACGGGCGCTCCTACTGAACTGAAGCATGCCCCAAAGATATTCACCGAGACCTGCCGGATCGACTTCACAAAAACGATAGCCGAAGTTCATAATCTCATTCGCGGGCTGTCTCCGTTTCCCGGAGCCTTTACCGATTTCCAGGGAAAGACAATGAAGATATACCGCAGTGAAAAAGAGAATAACGCATCATCAACAACACCCGGCCAATTCGAGACCGATGGAAAGACATTCCTGAAATTCGCCTGTTCCAATGGTTATGTATTAGCGAAGGAGGTGCAGCTGGAGGGGAAGAAGAGGATGTTGGTGGAGGAGTTTTTGAGAGGGTACCGGCCTGGAAACAATTAGCCAATTTGCAAATGTGCCAATGATCCAATGATCCAAATTACATTAGTCATTACTCATCGGAGCACGCAACAATTGGCACATTGGCTAATTGGCACATTAACTAATTAGTTTAATAGTTCATCTTCAACACAAACTTCTCCTCATCCCCCACACTCAGCGCAGCAGCTGCGGCATTGCTGATCCGGATTCCGAGGCCTTCATTCAGGCGGATGCCATTCATTTCACCAAGCACCTTTGCATAGATCACTTTATTGTTAGACGGGTTGATGAGCTTTACGATGCTGCCTGTAGCCACGCCATCCACGAGGAGATAATATTTTCCATCCTGCCACCCGCTGCTTGTCTTGAAAATTCCGGAAGTCACCGTGGAATTCCGTGCCGCAGGTATTGAACGTTGCTGGAGATCGAAGGAAGACTTGAAATATCCTTCCATCCCTGCATTGCTATTGTCGCTTTTGGAGATTACGGCCTGTGTTGACGCCTGCGATTCCCTCATCGCCGGCTTATCTTCTTTCACTACCGCGGCATCCTTCTTCGGCGTTTCCCTGGGTGTTTCCTTTGGCGTTTCAGTCTTTACCAACTCCGGTGCCTTTGCTTGCACAACGGGGTTTTCCACCTCCACATTCTTCTTTGTCACCAATGGAGGTTCGACAACGGATGCAGCCGTCATTCCCTTCGATACGAGGAACCCGATGATGAGATTCCTGCCCTCTGGAATATTATCGTTGGGTAATTTATTCCAGGTTCGCAGATTTTGGAGCGCCACTTTCCTATTCACGCTGCTGACCCTCGAAAGGCCTTCGTTTGCATTTACGTTATAGTAAATGGGAAAGCCCTTATTGGACTTCTGTGTGAAATTGGTATCCGTAAGTGGAATGCGGACCACCTGGTCGATAGACAGGCCGGCATTGGGATCGATCTTATTGTAACTGGCGAGGTGTTTGGGATTTACATTGTACATTCTCCCGATCGAATAGAGACCCTCTTTTGGTGCAACAACATGTTCGAGATACAGGCTCTTCTCCTCATTTCTCACCATCAGCGTGGTCTGTGCATGTCCAAATAAACCAAGGGATAAGAATAATATAAAGAAGGCAACGGGCTTTTTCATACTGATACTATTTGGTATTACAAAGATGTGGATTTTTCGGCGTCCCTACGCGCCTATTTGTCTTTCAATATACGTAGTTCTTTCGGATAATAATTATTGATACGATTAGCCAATACATTGATCCATCCGAGGGAATTTCCCTCGTACATCACCCGTTGCCAACCCTTGTCGGTGGATGTTAATGCGATATCCCTCCTCTGTAAATATTGTATGGCCGTTTCCCTGGAGACTTCAGCCCCTGGTATGTTCTTATTGATGAGCGCACTCATCGCCAAAGCATGATCGGGAACGATCTTATCACGCATTATCTCCCCGACAAGCGTGCCCGAATAAACCGTCTTCAGGCGTTCCAATAAAATAGAAAAATCTGTTAGAAGATCAGCAGGCCACGCATACACGGTATTCTCATATTTTATGAATGAAAGATCTGCCGGTTCAACCCATCTGCCCGCCATCTCCAATTCACTCTTCGTTGCACGTGGTGGTATCCGCTTCGCCTTTATCGCTGGCTCTTCCTCTCCTCCCTTCTTTCGCAGGCAACAAAGGAAAAGTCCCTCTCCCATCAGTTTATCCGGCCAGAAGCGATAGCCGCCCGCCGAGCTTATGATATTCCAGTCGCCCGGTATATTCAATTCCGTCACCTCTGCATCCAGTTCCTGCGTCAGCCACTGCACGATGTCTTCATCTTCTTCCTTTGAATAGGAACACGTGGAATAGATCAGCATGCCATCCTTCTTCAGGCATGGCCACGCTGCCGCCAATATCCGCTGCTGGCGCTGGCTGCATAGCGCCACATTGTTCAGGCTCCATTCGTCGATTGCCTCCTCGTCGCGGCGGAACAGTCCGCTGCCGCTGCAAGGCGCATCGACTATCATCACATCGAAGAAATTTTCAAGAGAGGCGAAGTCCGAAGGATCATTGCTGGTCACCATTACATTGCTGCTTCCCCACTTGATGATATTATCCTTTAACACGTTCGCGCGGGAGCGTATTACCTCGTTACTGACCAGCAGGCTGCCATGCGGCAGCAGCGACTGAACGTGCGTGGACTTACCGCCGGGCGCAGCACAAAGGTCGAGCACTTTGAGCGCCGCGCCAGGTGTCGTTGTTTGTGTAATGGCCTGTTCGAGGAACATGCTGCTGGCCTCCTGTACATAGTACCTGCCTGCATGAAAGAGCGGATCGAAGGTGAAGGAAGGCCGCATGGAAAGATAGCATCCGTATTGCGTCCACGGAACCGGCGTAGCGATGCCGGGGAAAAGAGAATGTCCCTCATTCTTACATGGGTTGACACGGATGGAGGTCACCTGTTTGCCGGAGGCATGCACTTCTTCGAAGGCCGGCCGGTCGAATCCACGGACGCCTTCCAGCGAATCCAATAGTTGAATGGGTAACTGCACGTGCAAAACTACACTCCTGTACCAATGAATGAAGAATATTCTATTTCACCAGGTTCACCGCTGCGGTTACCGCCGCGGTATAGGCCTGTAAGGTCTTAGCCACGATCTCTATGTTGTCCTGCGCCTCCTTCCAGTACCGCTGTTCGATCGCTTCGCGGATGCCGGGCAATGTCTTTACGCCATAGCCGGTGTAGAAACCTGGCGCATACACCTGGTGACGATACCATATACGCCGCGGAAGGCCCTGTGACTGTAAGAGACTCCTCTCCGCCTTGTACAATACTTCGTTCAGCTGAAGAAGTTTTGCCGCAGGAAGCATCGGGGCCTTGGTATATAGTTTTTGAAATTCTTCCGTAGATGTCTTCAATTGCGCCAGTGCATTTTCAAGACTGCTGAAGTTCAGGAAGGGCACGATGTCCTTTGGTTTTGGCGCGGCGTACGGCTTCGTTGGATCCTTGGCAAGATCGAAGAGATTTTCCTTGATCATCTTATTCTCCGTCTCCGTTTCCGCCCGTGTATTTTCCAATAATGCCTTCACCTCACCTGCATAGTCGTTGACGGTCTTGAAGAAGCTATTGAAATCGATTGGTAATACCTCTGCATTGGCGAGGCGCAACATGATACGACCCGCGGTCTTGGAAAGGGCCACGCCGTAGAGATAACCGGGATCCTTGAACTTCACGAAGGCGTCATACGAATCGAATATGGAATGATATTCGCCACCGCTTCCTTCGCCACCGAAGCCGAGGTTCATGGATGCGATGCCGAGATGCTGAAGAAACCCGCCCCAGTCGCTTCCCGCACCGAGTGCTGAAAGCTTGATGTATTTATTGCCGATCAGTTTACTGCGGCCTGCCTTGTCCCCATTGACCAACGTGCCTGCATACTTGCGGTCCTTAATGGAAACGTTTGTCTGCGGGTCCATCACCTGGTCAGCTATTTCGTTGAAGAAGGGTTCCAGTGTATGTGAGCCGCCGGCTCCTATGAAACCACGACTGTTGCCATCGGTATTGATATAGGCGACGGCCTTTTGTTTCAGTTCCTCCTGGTGATCTTCCACCCACTCGGTAGAGCCCAACAGTGCAGGCTCTTCACCGTCCCATGCGCAATACACGAGCGTTCTCTTGAGCTTCATGCCTTTCTTCACCAGTTCGGCGATCGCACGCGCCTCTTCCATCTCGGAGACCATTCCACTGAGCGGATCGGCAGCGCCATTCACCCATCCGTCGTGATGATTGCCGCGAAGTATCCATTCATCGGGAAATTCGATGCCGGGTAATTTTGCGATCACATCATAGAGTGGCTTGATATCCCAATTGAAGGCGAGTTCGAGATGTACTTTTTCTTCGCTCGGACCGAAATGATAGGTCAATGGAAGACCACCGCGCCATGAAGCAGGAACGGCTTGCCCCTTCAGCGATCGGAGGAGTGGCAACGCATCCTCATATGATATCGGCAATACGGGGATCTTCATGATAGTGATCGCGTCTTTCCTGTCGAGCCGTTGTGCATCCTTCGTTGCGCCACGGTCGGGTGTGAGCGGATCGCCGGGATATACGGGCATGTCCATGACGGAACCGCGTTGCACGCCATCGGCACGGCGAAAGGGGCCTTCGGGATAAGTATCTCCTGCCGCATAGCCATCGTCCTCCGGATCGGAATAGATGATGCAGCCAATGGCGCCGTGTTCGGCAGCTACCTTGGGCTTGATGCCTCTCCATGAGCCGCCATATTTCGCAATGACAATTTTGCCTTTCACATCGATGCCTCTTCTCTCCAGTTCCTCGTAGTCGGCGGGTATGCCGCGGTTGACGAATACAAGTTGAGCCGTGACATCTCCATCCGCAGAATAGGCATTATAGGTCGGTAACTGTTCGGCCTTTTGACCGGAAGTATTGTCTTCTTTCAGTGTGGCCTCCTGCAGTTTCGCCTTATAGGGATTAGGACCGGTAAGTTCGAGCAGTCTTTTCTTTGGCGTCGGGAATAACACGAAATACGAGGCTATCTCCGTCTGGTATCCCCAGCTGGTGAACAGCTTGGCCATGTATTCGGCATTGGCCTTGTCTTGCGGACTGCCGACATGATGCGGATGGGAAGACAGGAACTTCATCCATTCGTCCTGGTTGGAGGCTTTTAACTGAGCATCGAATTGCTTTTCCCAACTGAGTTGGTTATGGGCGGTGCTATCGGTAAAGCCCATGATCTTTTGGGAGTGAAGCACGCTGGTGGAGAGGAAGCAGATGAAGAGGATGAATAGATTTCTCATGCGATGAATGATTAATAAATTAGGTATTGAACCACTAAGACACAAAGATCACGAAGGGGCACGAAGGAATACATTTAACCACGGCGAACACAATGGGTGCACAAGGAACACAAGGGTTTCCCATAACACGCACAATTGGCTAACTGTTTTCCTTGGTGCCTTCGTGTCTTAGTGGTTCCTGTATTGAATTACAAACTCTTGATTTCTGTAATCAAATCCTGCAACACCTTCTTCGCATCGCCGAAAAGCATCGATGTCTTCGGTTGAAAGAACAAATCGTTCTCGATGCCTGCATAGCCGGGTTTCATACTGCGCTTGTTGACGATTACTGCCTTTGCCAGTTCTACATCGAGGATCGGCATGCCATAGATCGGTGAGGAAGGATCCGTCTTGGCCGCAGGATTCACCACATCATTCGCTCCGAGGACGAGCACGACATCCGTGGTTGGGAATTCTTCATTGGCCTGTTCCATTTCGAGAAGCTTCTCATAGGGAACATCGGCTTCTGCCAGCAATACGTTCATATGACCGGGCATACGGCCGGCCACCGGGTGAATGGCATATTTCACTTCCACTCCCTTCTCCTCGAGTATTTTTTCCAACTCATGACAGGCGTGTTGTGCCTGTGCAACGGCAAGGCCATAGCCGGGAACGATGAATACCTTGTGTGCATAGGAGAGAACGACGGCGGTATCGCTGATCGAGATTTCCTTATATGCGCCCTGTTCCTTGCTGGCGCCGGAAGCACCTGCCTTGCTCCCGCCGAAGGAGCCGATGAGTACATTAAGCAATGAACGGTTCATGGCCTTGCACATAAGAATGGTCAACAACGTACCGGCCGCGCCAACCAAGATCCCACCGGTAAGCATTACCATATTACCGTACAGGAAACCACCGCATGCAGCGGCGACGCCTGTGAAAGAATTCAACATCGATATGACAACAGGCATATCCGCACCGCCGATGGGCAACACGAAAAATACGCCGTAGACCAGTGCGAGTGCGATGGTGATATAGAAAGGAAAGTTGGACCCTCCCGTTGTGGAAGTATATGTAATAACGGCGGCTACCAGCACGAGACCAAGCAATACCAGGTTGAAGATGTGCTGTCCCTTGAAGGAAAAGTCCTTTACTTTTCCATTCAGCTTGCCCCAGGCAATGATACTTCCCGCAAAGGAGATGCTTCCGATCACCGCTCCTATCACGATGGCGATATAATGTCCAAGAGGAATGATATCGGAGAAAAAGGTCGAGTCCATGTTTCGGGTGGCCTCGTAGATATGATGGAATTCAACGAAAGAAATGAGCATTGCGCAGGCGCCGCCCATACCGTTGAAGAGACTGACCATTTCAGGCATTGCTGTCATCTTCACCTTCTTCGCAGCCAATGTGCCGATGATACCGCCTATGATGATGCCACCGAAGATCCAGCCGTAGTTGTGAAGTTTGTTTCCTTCTTCGTCGGTATAGAGAAAGATAGTGCCGAATATGGCGAGCGTCATGCCGCCCGCCGCAATGAGATTACCCTTGCGGGCAGTGGCGGGATTCGACAACATCTTTAAGCCGAGGATAAATGTGACCGAGCCGATGAGATAACAAAGCGTGAGTATATTCAACTCCATTTATAATGATTTATGATATCAGCGTTTCTTCTTTTTAAACATCTCGAGCATCCTGTCGGTAACAACGAACCCACCGACGACATTGACGGTTCCCAGGATCACCGCCAGGAAACCCAGGACAAGCGCGAGATAGTTATCGCCCTCGGCCTTTCCCATTACTATGATGGCTCCGATGATCACTACGCCATGGATCGCATTGGCTCCGCTCATCAATGGAGTGTGCAATACGCTTGGTACGCGGCCGATCACCTCGATGCCTACGAAGATCATCAGGATTACGATGTAGATGATCTGCTGATTGAGAGTTATCCAATGTAACATAGGTAATTCCTTTATTCGTTTAAATTGAACCACTAAGACACAAAGATCACGAAGGGGCACGAAGAAATACATTTAACCACGGCGAACAATTGGCACACCTGCCCGCCGAAGCTTTCATCTGGCCGGTATTATCCCATGGCCTTCACGCGCTCGTTCACCAGCTCGCCGCCATGCATGATGCAACTTCCTTTCACCAGGTCGTCTTCCCAGTTCAGGTTTAGCTTTCCTTCCTTATCTATGATGAGTTGCAAAAAATTAAGCACATTCTTTCCATACACCTTGCTGGCATCGCTCGGGGCGGTCGCCTGCAGGTTGGAGTTGCCCACGATGGAGACGCCCTTATATTGTATCGTCTCGTTGTTCTTCGTCACCGGTGTATTGCCTCCTGTGGCGGCGGCGAGGTCGATGATCACGGAACCATTTCGCATGGCGGAGATCATTTCTTCCGTAATGAGTATCGGCGCCTTCCTGCCGGGGATCTGCGCGGTGGTGATAACGATATCTGCCTTGGCGATGCTTTCCGCTATTCGTGCCTTCTGCCGTTGCAGGAACTCCTCTGATTGCTCTACGGCATAGCCACCGGCCTTGCTGGCATCGGCGGCACCTTCCACTTCTATGAATTTTGCACCCAGGCTCATCACCTCTTCCTTCACGGCCGGTCGTGTATCGAACACTTCAACTACGCTGCCGAGACGCTTCGCCGTAGCGATCGCCTGCAGACCGGCTACACCGGCGCCGAGGATGAGCACCTTGGCCGGCGTTATGGTTCCGGCTGCCGTCATGAACATCGGGAAATAACGCGGGTAGATATTCGAGGCAAGCAATACGGCCTTGTATCCGGCGATATTAGCCTGTGAACTGAGTACATCCATTGCCTGCGCACGGGTAGTACGCGGCAACATATCGAGCGAGAAGACAGTCGAGCCGAGGGCCGACCATTCCTTCATCAACGACGCATTAAATAATGGTTGATACACCCCGATAAAAACACCGGAAGGTTTTACCCTTATATCGGAACTGGAAAGCGGGTGAATACCCAAGATGATATCCGAAGAGGTGAGTACGGACTGCCTGTCCGTAAGTGTTGCACCTGTCTGCCGATAGAGCTCGTCACTGCAGAAGGCCTTCTCCCCGGCACCGGATTCAATTTGTACTGCAATTCCTTTCTTAGTGAGGGTTGCGACGGCTTCAGCCAGCAGCGAGACCCTTGTTTCAAAGCCGGGTTCTTTAAGCAAACCAATTGTCATTCAGCAATGATAATTTAATGAGCATGTCAAGTTTCTAAATTGCCTTTCAACCGTTGGAAGGTATAAATTTTTTCTAACAATCGGTAGTATCATAGATCATTGCCCGGGATTTCCCCTGCGTGATGACTGAAAAGCCACGACAGTAGCTCCTTCTCGGCAAATGCATTTACCCAGCTGTTATGGTGCACCCCGGGGTATTCACTGTACCGCACCTCTCCTTTTTCTTTTTTTATTCGTTTATAGAAAAGCCGGGAGAAGCGCGGCGGGACGATCTCGTCTTCCTGCCCATGAAAGATCCAAAGAGCAGTGTGGCCCGCTATTCTTTTCGATGTGGAGAGATTACCTGCACCGCAAATAGGAAAGGCGGCGGCGAAGTAGCCCGGATAGCGCGCCACCATATCGAACACGCCCATGCCGCCCTGAGAGAGGCCACCCAGATAGTATCTCGTGCTATCGCAGCATGGGGTAGATCGCAGGCTATCGAGCAGGGCCTTCAGCAGACCGGTGACCGCGGTGGGCTCCCTGCGAAAGGGAAATTGCCATGCGGTGGCCAGACCTGTCATTGAATCGATGCCCGTGGTGAAATAGGCCCATAGATCGTCCGCGGGGCATTGTGGAAAGATCACGATCGCCGGAAAATCTCTGCGGTTCTCAGGGCGCAAAAAAAACCGCCCTCCTATTTCCAGCTGAACATCGTTATCTGATCCCTTGTGGTAGGCGCCGTGAAGAAATACGACCAGCGGATATTTTTTAAGACTATCGAATGGCGAGGGGTAGAGTATTCGGTAGGGAAGGCTATGAAATATTTCTTTCCGGTAGGATGATAGGTCCTGCGCAGAGGTTCTCGTAACAATAAAAAGAATAAAAAAATATATGAAGCGTCTCATTGGACGGGGATTTGGGGGGTTTTAGGATTAGGCGGATTAATTCGTAATTACCAGGACAGTGAGAATCATATTGGGCAAATCCTAAAAATCCTAAAATCCCCCCAAATCCCCGTCTGCCTTTTTTGGACTACGCGGATTAATTCGTAATTACCAGGACAGTGAGAATCATATTGGACAAATCCTAAAAATCCAAAAATCCCCCCAAATCCCCGTCTGCATTTTTTGGATTAAGCGGATCAATTCGTAATTACCAGGACAGTGAGAATCATATTAGGCAAATCCTAAAAATCCAAAAATCTCCCCAAATCCCCGTCTGCCTTTTTTGGATTAAGCGGATCAATTCGTAATTACCAGGACAGTGAGAATCATATTGGGCAAATCCTGAAAATCCTAAAATCCCCCCAAATCCCCGTCTGCCTTTTTTGGATTAATTGGATCAATTCGTAATCGTGAATAACAACCGTCCAAAAATCGCGTAAAGAATTGAAGCATAAAAAGCCCGCTGGTATATCACGCAATATTGGCACATTTTCAAATTTCCTAATTATCAAATTATCAAACCTGCCTACCGGCCGGCAGGTTGTTCTAAAATCGTATTGCAAAATGCTGCTTCTCCTTTATAGACTGCTTGAAGAAAAGAATACCGATGAAGAACAGGTCGATGCTAAGCGTGACGGATGGATGCTGGCGGCAATGGTCCCATGCCTCTTCCATTTCCCAGCTCCAGTGTATATCATCCATCACCACGATGGAGAAGGTATTTACTTTTTGCAGGATGGCATCGAAATATTGGATGGTTGGCAGGTAGCGGTGATTGCCGTCGATGAAGGCGAAGTCGACGGACGGCAGTTGGCCCAGGATATCCTTCAACACCTGGTCGAAGTTTCCCGGCACGGGCTGGATATTAAGCAGGCCCATTTTCTTAAAATTCTCTTTCGCGATCTCATGGATCAGTTCATCGCCTTCGATGGTGATTACCCGTGCGGCAGGGTTGGCCAATGCAAGATAGGAGGACGTGATGCCGAGGGAAGTGCCGAGCTCCAGTATGGTCGATGGCCTGGATCTCTTTACGATGCGATACAACAATTGTCCATACTTACGGGGCTTCGCTGCATTCTTCGCAATGGAAGAGATGCTTCGCCTTTTTTCTTTAGATACCCCCGATCCTGCACCCAGATCATTTATTTCAACCGATCTCCTGTCGTTGATCAATTGCCGGCGAAGTTGCTCCACCGGTTCGTAGTCGGCATAGACTGTAGTATCATTCAATACGCGGATGATGAAATCGAAGACGAAGGGAGAATGGACACCATGTCCCTTTCCATTGGAGGCCTTTCTCCAATAATTAAAATATTTTCTAATGAGTTGCGCCCTCGAATACATGTTTAATCAAATATCAGCAATTATCCACAATGTTTGAACAGGTTTGGTTAACGCGCGTTAACGAGTCATTTCTTGGACGGTTCATTACCGTACTCTACATTTGGCGAAAATAACGAAGTAGAAATTACATCGCTATTTCTTCAACGTTGATTGCCACCTGAACTTCGACTCCTCCTCAATCGCCTTTTTTCGCTTAGATCGAACTTAGTAATAATTTGATAATACCGAATTTCTTTTAATGAAGGAAGACAGTTTGAATTTTGCACACCAAAACACACAATCATTATGCAGCGTTTAAAGTTCTACTTATTACTCCTCTTTTCCTTTGGAGCAGGTATCTGTGCCTTTGGTCAGGAGACGACCGCCGACATTCATGGTACCGTGACAGACGGATCGGCGGCACTTGCGGGCGCTACCATCGTAGCCCTGCACAATCCCACCGGCACGAGGTACACGACGACCAGTCGTAGTGATGGCCGCTTTAACATCGCGAATCTTCGCATCGGCGGGCCATACACCATTACCGTGAGCTTCGTTGGTTTCAATGACGGCAAGCAGGAGAACATCAGTCTCGTTCTCGGCCAGGATTTCAAGGCGGATTTCGCCTTAGCTCCGAACACGGGTCAATTGACGGAAGTAGTGGTCTCGGCAAACCGGCAGAACAAGATCTTCAACAACAGTCATACGGGTAGCCAGGAACTGATCAACCGTACACAGATAGAAAGACTGCCCTCCATCAGCCGTTCATTGCAGGACTTCACCAGACTGGAGCCTACATCAAATGGTCTGAACATCGGAGGCCGCAGCAACCAGTACAATAACCTGACGGTGGATGGCGCCAACTTCAATAATTCATTCGGCCTTTCCGGCGTATTGGGCGGGCAGACGAATTCCCAACCGATCAGTCTCGAGGCGATCGAACAGATCCAGGTCAACGTTTCTCCCTACGATGTTGCCCAGGGTGGTTTCACCGGTGCGGGCATCAATTCCGTTACACGCAGCGGATCTAATCAATTCAGGGGTTCCGTTTACACGGGGATAAAGGGCGCGGGCACGCAGGGATATAACGTGGGCAACTCCGAAGTGGTGCGCACGCCTATCGATTTTAACCTGCGCGGCTTCACTGCAGGCGGACCGATCATCAAGAATAAATTATTCTTCTTCGTGAGTGCTGAACAGGTTCGCCAGTCATTGCCGGCTACATCCTTCACTGCGTCGGATGCTACACATCCGGCCGTAACAGGGATCGTGTCCAAAGCCAATGCAGATTCTTTGGCGGCGCTGACAGATCTGCTCGGATCTAAATTCGAGGGATATAACCCCGGCGCATACCAGGGCTATAGTTTCAAGACGCAGAGCGATAAGATAACGGCCAAGATCGATTGGAATATCAATTCGAACAACACGCTTACGGTAAAATACAATTACCTCAAATCTTCGGCGGATCAGTTCCCGAGTGGAAGCCGCCCAAACAATGGCGTGTCATTGGTGACGAGTGGCTCCGGTGGTCCTAACAATACTGCGATGCCTTTCTTCTCTTCGGGATATGTGATCAATAATAATTTCAACATCTTCATTGCGGAGTTGAATACGCGGATCAGCAACAAGTTTTCCAATAAACTCCAGGTAGGATATACGGCGCTGCGCGATTTCCGTTCGCCGCATTCCCCATCATCGACCATGCCCTATGTCGATATCCTCGACGGAAGCGGAAACATCTTCACATCCTTCGGATACGAGATGTACACGTACAACAACCTGCTGAATACGGATGTCTTCCAGGTGTCCGATATCTTCAAAATTTACAAGGGCAAGCATGAGTTCACTATCGGTACGCAGGATTACTACAGGAAGTACAAGAATGCATTTGCACCGGGATACCAGGGCGTTTACCAGTTCAATTCCCTGAATGATTTCAGGAATAGCGTCCTCTATGGCACGGCAAATTCAAAAAATTACTACCTGCAATACTCTGCGTTGCCCGATGGTTCATTCCCATTCGCCTTTGCGGGTTCGTATGAGATGAGTTTATTTGGACAAGACAAGTGGAGGCTCACCAAGGACCTGACGGTGACGGTGGGTGTGCGCGGTGACTATACCATCTACAAGCAGAACTTCACCGACAATCCTTACTTCGATGCATTACAATTCAAGGATGGCAAATCCTACAATATCGGCAAGGCGCCGGGCAATGCCTTCCTGTTCTCGCCAAGGGTTGGCGTCAATTGGGATGTACTTGGTGATAAGAGCCTGCAGGTTCGCGGTGGCGGAGGCTTATTCTCCGGTCCCCCTCCTTTCGTGTGGGTCAGCAACCAGGCGAGCAACAATGGTATCCAGTTCGGCGCCATTCAGCCTACCACTCCTGTTGCCTTTAGTGCCGATCCGAACACTTACAGGCCCGGTGCCGGTGCGCCGAATACCAGCTATAGCGTAGCCGTTACGGATCACGACTTCAAATACCCGACCGTGCTCAAAACGAACGTGGCAATCGATAAGAAATTCGCCGGCGATTGGGTCGTTACCCTGGAAGGAAGCTATTCGAAGGATATTAACGCGGTCTATTATTCGAACCTCAACCTGAATGAAACGAACGGATTTGCCTTGACCGGCTCTGACAATCGTTTACGTTATATTCTCGCCTCAGGCACTGCCTACGATATCTATCGCAGCAATAAATACTATTACAACAAGCCTTCAGCAAGCAGCACGGCCGCCAACACACTGGCGGATCCAAGCCTGGGAAGCGCTATTCTCATGAGCAACTCGAACAAGGGATATGCTTATACGCTGACTGCCCGGCTCGAGAAGACATTCAAGAACCTGCTTACAAGTATCGCCTATACCTATAGCCAGGCGAAGAACGTGGCAGAAGGAGGAAGCACGGCTTCTTCATTGTGGAGTGCAAGGGCGGTTAGCAATACCGATCCGAATGGAGATTATCTCGGTTATGCATCGTACTACCAGCCTCACCGCATCATCGCCTACGCATCGTACAGGTTTGAGTACGCCAAACATTTCGCTACCTCCATCGGTGCGATCTTCGAAGCGGCTCCTGCGGGTGTCAGCTCCTATATCTATGCCAACGACGTGAATGGAGATGGAAATACGAATGACCTGGTGTACATACCTGCCAGCGCTTCCGAGATCAACCTGGTGAAGGTGGGATCGGGTGGAAACGGCACCAATGCAAGCACCGATCCACGGAGTGGAACGGTCGGCACCGGTGCACCGGCAAATGCATCGACATCGCAGATATGGGTGCAACTGGACAACTATATCAAACAGGACAAGTACCTGAATTTTCACAGGGGAGAATATGCACAGGCAAATGCGTGGCAGCTTCCATTCTATAAGAAGCTCGACCTGAATATCACACAGGACATCTATTTCTATTCGAAGACAGGCGGTGAGAATACGAAACACACACTTCGTCTTACCATGGACCTGATCAATGCAGGCAACCTGCTGAACAGGAACTGGGGCTTGCTGAAGACCCCGACGTTGACGAGCAATTCGTCAGGTTTTCAATTGCTGACCTACGAGGGACTGGATGCAAACGGCAAGCCGAGCTATTCCTTCCCTTACCAGGACGCAACGAACCAGGTGCCTAGGACAACAAGTTTCACTAACAATACGAGCATCCTTTCGAGATGGCAGATGCAGCTTGGAGTGAAGTATATGTTCAATTAAAGAATTAGCCAATTTGTCAATGTGCAAATGTGCCAATGACTTAAATCAGAAACCCTCTGCATCTGCAGAGGGTTTCTGATTTTCTATCTTGCAGTATGTTGAACCCGTGTGGGGGTTTTCATTGGCACATTGACCAATTGGCTAATTTGCTAATTTCTTCTCCCATGTCTGGAACGAAAATGCGTAATTATTCCTCGCATCCGCCTTATAGTCCTGCCGGCTGATCATCTTCCATTCACCGGGATCGATGGAGGATAGATAGGCATCGCCATCAGGATCGGCGTCCACGCGGGTCAGGTAGATACGGCTGACCCTATCGCTTGCGAGTTTGAAGATCTCTCCTCCCCCGATGATCATGGCCTCTTTAACGTCCATTGCCTTCACAGTGGCCAATGCCTCGTCCAGGGTCCTGACCACGGTAGTATTCTCTGCCGACCAATCGGGCTGACGGGTAATGACAATATTCTTTCTTCCGCTTAATGCCTTGCCCAGGGAGTCGAAGCTCTTGCGGCCCATAATAACGGGGAAGCCCCATGTCACATTCTTGAAATGTTTCATGTCGGTAGCTAATTGCCAGGGAAGTTGCCCGTTCCTGCCGATCACATTGTTATTGGCGGCGGCAACGACGAAGGAGATGATCATAGAGAATAAATTTGATAATTTGGGAATTTGGTAATTTGACAATGCGGCGTGCTCCGATTCGTAATGTCTCTCCTCTTGAGGATCATTATCAAATTGCCAAATTACCAAATTGTATCACACTGCCACCGGCGCCTTTATCCCCGCATGCGACTGGTAGTTCTCCAGCGTGAAGTCTTCGAACGTGAAGCCGAAGATATCATTGACCGAGGAATTGAGTTTCATGGTGGGTGAGGGATAGGGCGTACGCGTCAGTTGAAGTTGCACCTGTTCCAGGTGATTATTGTATATATGCACATCACCGAAAGTATGGATGAATTCGCCGGGCTGCAGTCCACAGACCTGCGCGATCATCATCGTCAGCAAGGCATACGAGGCGATATTGAACGGAACACCCAGGAACACATCTGCCGAACGCTGATAGAGTTGGCAGCTCAACTTTCCATCGGCGACATAGAACTGGAACATCGTATGGCATGGCATGAGCGCCATCTCCGGAAGATCGGTTACATTCCATGCGCTGACGATCATACGCCGGCTGTCCGGGTTCTTCTTTATCTGCGCAATGAGATCGCTGATCTGATCAACCACCTTTCCATCCTTTCCTTCCCAGCTGCGCCACTGCTTGCCATAAACGGGACCGAGATCGCCATTTGCATCGGCCCATTCATCCCAGATCCTGACGCCATGTTCCTTCAGATAGGCGATATTGGTCTCCCCTTTAAGGAACCAGAGCAGCTCATAGATGATGCTTTTCATGTGCACCTTCTTCGTGGTAACGAGAGGAAAACCCTTTTGCAGGTCGAACCTCATCTGGTAGCCGAAACAGCTCTGCGTACCGGTGCCGGTACGGTCCGTTTTATGTGCCCCGGTATCCAGGATATGGCGAAGGAGGGTGAGGTATTGCTGCATGGATGCAAGGTAATAAAAAGCGCGTGAATCGTGAGTCGTCAATCGTCAATGGAGGCAGCTTTAAATTTGCTTGAGTGGGAATATTCAAATCCATCGGGGTCGGCCCGGAAAATTCCGATTTGACGAGATCATTTGGCCAGACCCCGCTGAGACAGTGAACGTGAATCGTGAGTCGTCAACCCTCCTACGCTAAGGCTGCGGCGGGCACGGTCGTGAATAGCGAGAGTCCTTATTTTGCTTATGGAAGGAATATTCAAAATCCATCAGGGTCGGCCCGAAAAAATCCAATTTGACAAGATCGTTTGAGCCAGACCCCGCTAAGACAGCACATATCGCGACACCTGAGCATTATCTGAGGAGCCCCTTCGGGGAGCATTGCATTGAATATCTTAGGCCATCTCCTTCGTACCTCTTTGCACTTTTCGTCTTCGTAGTTCAATTTCAAAACCCGGACACCCTTTTTACTTTTGAATTTTTAATTTTTAATTTCTAGATTAATTCGCCAGTTGCTCTTCTTCATCATACTGCTTCACCGGTTCAAGACCTGGCGGTCGCAACGGAATGACCGGTGGCTTGTCTTCGTCCACCAGCATCGAGAATTCTTTATAGAGTCTATGGATCACTTGTTTGTGTGCAGCCAGTTTATGATCGGCATGTTCGGCCCTCGATTGTTCATCGGTCAATTGATTTTGCAATGCAACAACCAGTTCGTTGCTATCTGCCACAGATGCATTCAGCATTTCATTTTGAGTCTTTAGGCCGTGCAATGTATTCTCGAGATAGGTGATCTGGTCGAGCTTGGAGGCCAGCACCTGCTGCCGGTCGTTTATCTGTTCTTCTTTCTCACAGAGATGCATTTGTAGTTTATCTACCTGGTCCTGCTTCAGTGCAAGCGCCGCCCGCAGATCATCCGCTACCTGGAAGGCCTCCTGCTTTTCGCTCCTCATCGACTCGAGACCTACCACGGCCTGCTCGCGTACATGCTCCGAGTGATGCTGGTGCTTGATGCGCTGTTCCAGTTGCTCCTGCAGGAAATCGATCTGCGCCTTTTTCTCCTCGAGGATATCCTTCAAATACTCCTGTTCGGCTATCCGGTCCTTCAACAAAACATTATCCTTCTGCCACCGGCTCACGAGCGCCGTTTTCTCATCTTCTGTTGCCGTACCCATACTTAACTGTTCCAGCAGGGATTCATTCTCCTCCTGGAGACTTTGGTAGGAACGACCCAGTTGTTCCAGCTGCGCCGTCAACTCATTTTTCTCAGCGATGTGATCCGCATCCAGCCTGATTATTTCTTCCTGTAATGAAGGAGGAAGTTGTTCAAGGAAGTTTTTCATGTTTTCTTGTTTATGTTTTAGGTATGATTGGGTAGTAAAACGTGCGAGTGAAGTGAACCGGCCCTCGAGATTTGAGAAGTCCTGCTGAAGCGCAGCAAAGCGTGCATGATTATACGTCAGGCGGTCCTTGTATTCCCGGACCACGCCCGAGTGATCGAAGTAAATGTATTCTCCATCCCGCTTCTTGTGTGTGACGGACTCCATTGGAACAATAGGAAATTCGGTATCTGCAGATTCTTCCTTCTCTAAATTCCTTTTCTTCTTACGGTAGTGAAAAAAAATGGTCAGGCCGATGGCAGCCACAAGCAGTGGAAGTATGATCCAGGAAAGTATTCTAATAAATTGTAAGACTTCGACAGCGCCTGCAGTTAACAACATTCTCAAGAAATTTTGAGTAGATTTCAGCCATTCGTGGTTTTACAGGTCAAGGATATATAAGAAAATCATTCAATGGAGAAATGGCGCTGTGTCGTTTCGTCTCCGGGAATTGCGAGTGACCGGTTGTCGATCATCTTCAAGAATAATACCAAAAGGGGGTGAAAGGGTGAATTATTAATGCACATTGTTAAGCAAAAGCCAATAACTCAGTTTGATAGCTCGTGGGGAAAGAAAGTCAAAATTCAAAAGTAAAAATTCAAAAAGGGTGTCCTTGGGTAGGGATATACATGTATTTCTTTGTATTTCTTTTGTGTCCCTTTGTGTTCTTCGTGTCTCCGTGGTTCAAAAACATCTTCGAACAGCACAATTGGCACATTGACAAATTTGCACATTGGCTAATTGGCCCTTGTTCTTCGTTTCAATTCCTTTTTTATCAGCGCCAGCTCTCTTCCCGTCTGTCCCTTCACAGATGTATTCTCCTGTGCTCGGCGCATCAGGTAGGGAATCACATCATCAATGGGTCCGAAGGGCAGGTACTTGCTTACGCTGCAACCCGCGTGCGCGAGATTGAAAGTGATATTGTCGCTCATCCCGTAGAGTTGACTGAAGTGAATATGCGGATGAGACAGCGGAAATCCTCTCCTGGTCAATAGTTGTGTAGCCAGCAGGTTGCTGTGCTCATTGTGAGAGGCTACGATCAACGCGATCTTTTCGAGATGCGCGATACAAAATTCGACGCCGGCATTATAGTCGGCATCCGTAGCTTCCTTCGTTGGCTGGATGGGCGAAGGATAATTCTTTTCCGCGGATCGCTTCCTTTCCTTTTCCATGTATGCGCCGCGCACGAGTTTCGCACCGAGGACGAAGTTTCGTTGAACGGCTGCCTCATGTGAGTCCTTGAGAAACTGCAGGCGATCGTGGCGGTAATGTTGTATAGTATTATAAACCGCGCATTGTTCCTTGTTGAACGTGTCCATCATCAGGATCGTCAATGCATCTACTGGATCCTGTATCCAGGTCTCTTCCGCATCTACCAGTACACCGACCTTCTTCCCTGCTGCCGTCTCGCAGATCCGCATCATGCGATGTCGTACCCGGTGCCATTCTTCACGTTCGTCCGACGGCAGGTCATCGACCGCTTTCAGGTATCGCTTCATCAGCGTTCCGGTATTCTGCCGCATCATATCATCCAATTTCTCCAGCAGGGTAAAACGCGCGAAGCCGGTTACCTTAATGCTCATGAATGGAATATTAGGCTGCGTGGCCGCATACTCGATCACCCGGATGAATTCCGCCATGGCATGTCCGAAGCCATGTTCGCCGTCGTCGCCACCCTCTACTCCATAGTCCAGTATCACTTTCACATGATAACGACCGAGCATCTGGGCTGCGGTCGTGGTCTCGGCTAATGTCTCGCCGCCTACAAACTGGGCGAAGATTGTCTTGCGGATCAGCCCTTTGATCGGCAGGTCGGCCCTGATGGCCCAGGGCGTGATACGCGTTCCAATTTTCACCAGCCAACTTTTACCCATGGAGGAGAAAAGAAAACGCGCTTTTTTTAATTCCTGGTCAGACTTGTACTCAAAGGCAAACTCCGTATTATCGAAGGAGATGACAGACTGTGATTGCATGGTGCAAATGTAAAGGGAATTGGGATTCTTGGAGATTTTGGGATTGGAGGAATCGGAAATATGGAATTGGGAATAGGGGATTAGGAATTAGGCTTTAGCAGGAGTTCATACCTGATTCGGTGCGTGCTGGAATTCCGAAAAATATTGTCCGACGGAGTCTGGAGTCCTTTGGACCGACCCCGACGGGTTTTGAATATTCCCTCTATATGCAAAATAAGGACTCTCGCTATTCACGATTGACGACTCACGATTGACGACTCACGATTCACGTTCCTTGTCTCAGCGGGGTCTGGCGTAGCCGACCCCGATGGGTTAGAATGTTCTCACAGAAGCAAATTGAAAGCTGTCGCCATTCACGATTGACGACTCACGATTCACGTTCTCGTACCGCTTATCTTTGCGCAAATTCGCCACATGATCTCCAAGAAGCCTTCCGAAAGTCTCACGATAATGACCGAACTCGTCCTTCCCAATGACACGAATGTGTTTGGCAATCTTATGGGAGGCCGTCTCATGTACTGGATGGACATCGCCGCGGCGCTTTCCTCTCAAAAACATTGCAATGCTCCGGTAGTTACCGCTTCGGTAGATAATATTTCATTCGAGAATCCCATTAAACTGGGAAATGTCGTTCATATCGAGGCCAAGGTCACCCGCGCATTCAATACCTCCATGGAGGTACACATGAAGGTATGGGGCGAAGACCTGAAGAAGCAGCACAGGTATAAAAGCAACGAGGCCTACTATACATTCGTTTCGCTGGATGATGAAAATCGTCCGCAACCCGTGCCGTCACTCGAACCGGAAACGGAAGACGAGAAAAGACTCTTCGAGGGGGCCCTTCGCCGCAGGCAGATCCGCCTCATACTCGGCGGCAAGATGAAGCCTGATGATGCAAAGGAACTGAAGGCATTGTTTAAGAACGACTAGATAATTAAGTAACCGCCCCTCTGCCTTGCTCGCATCGCCTGCGCGCTGCTTCAGCGAGCAAGGCCAAAGCCGGCGCAGGCAGGTTTGACAATTTGGTCATTGAACGGGCCAATTCCCTATTTTCGCCACATGGACGACACGCAATTGGAAGGTACCATCACCTTTGTTCAACATGAGAAGAAGTTCGTCAGCATCGAATATCTGCATAACGGGAAGCTGAAGAATATCAATGGCAGCATCAAAGATGCGGCGCAACAAAAATTGATTGATGAAAAGCTGATAAAGAAATTTCATCACTTCCGTGAGGGCGATGAGGTGACCTTCGTGTTGACAAGGTCCATCCGCGGAGATAAGATGGTGGCTGACCGGATCCGTTTCCGTTTCAATAATTCACTGAGCAATCTTCTTCATAAGGCCAAGACGGGGAATCAATTCTCCGGGTATATCAAACAGGTGGACGACCAGTATTTCATCAAGGAGATAGATAGTTATCATTTCTTTCCCCTACGGCTCTCACCGTGGGAGCATCGCCCTACCGTCCAGGAGATGGAACAACTGGCGCTCTTTTCCCTGGAGAATTATACCAATCCCGATAAGGTAACCGCCCTCCTCGTTCATCGGCAATTCATTCCAGAATACAAAAAAGCAATGACCCTGCTCGACAAAAAACAGGTGATCGAGGCGCCTGTGCTAAAGGTAACGCCCCACGCTATCTATGTGGGCTTCCTGGGAAATAAGATCCAGGGTAAACTTTCCTTGCCGAAGGACAAGGACGCGCCGGTAGAAAAAGAAGGAGATAAGATCAGCATCATCATCAAATATATCAGCCCGGAGAGGATTGTGGTGGAACGGGTAAAACCAATTTGATAATTTGACAATTTGGTAATTTGATAATTGAGCGTGCTATGATCAGTAGGAGTTTTCCTGCTATAAGTCATTGTCAAATTACCAAATTATCAAATTGCCAAATTCATTCAGTCACTCTCTCCTTCACCACCACCAAATCCCCCACTTCCACCTGCATCGGTAGGAGCCCGATCTTCACCACGGCGCGTTTGCCTCTCAGTTCAATGACCTCTCCCACCTGGTGATTGCGTTTCATCTTCACCTTATCGCCCACCTTGATATCGCCGCCTATCTCCGCAAATTTCGAATCGATGTTCTTCTGCATTTTATTGGTCGCCTTCTGTTCATTCTTCTTGAACAACAACGCCTCCATTTCCTTTATTACTTTCTTCTTATCATCGGCCTTCCTCCATTCCACCGTCAATTGCTTCAATTTCCTCTCCATGTCCTTTAGATAGGCGATCCTTTCCTCGGAGATCCTGTTTTGTTCTTTCAATATCTCCACCTGTTGTTTGTGTTTCTCCTTGTCGAGCACCTGTTCCATTTCCTTCTTAAGCCTGTCGTTCTCCTTTAGCTTCTGCAACAGGTCGCGATCCTTCCGCTCCAGGTCCTGCAGGTCCTGTTCGGTCCGGTTAAGTAGCTTATCGAGCCTGAACTGATCATCATCCACCAGCGCCCTCGCACGCTGAATGAGGTCCTTATCGAGCCCGATCCGCTCCGCTATCGAAAAGGTGTATGAGCTACCGGGTTTACCAATTAGTAATTTGTATTGCGGCTGAAGATTCTTCTCATCGAAGGCCATGGCGCCATTCACGATGCCCGCGGTCTTTCCCGCCATTACCTTTAGATTGAGGTAGTGCGTGGTGACGATCCCAAACGCGTGCTTCTTTGCCAGCTCCTGCAGGATCACCTCCGCGAAGGCTCCGCCGAGGTTGGGATCGCTCCCGCTCCCGAGTTCATCGATGAAGAAGAGCGTCTTCCCATTTGCATTCTCCATGAAATATTTCATATGCAGCAGATGACTACTATACGTGCTGAGTTCGAATTCGATGCTTTGCGTGTCGCCGATATGGATCATCAGTTGTTTGAAAATACCGAACTGCGAGGAAGGATGCACCGGTACCAACAGGCCGCTCTGGACCATCAACTGCAATAACCCGATCGTCTTCATGGTGACCGTCTTGCCTCCCGCATTGGGTCCGCTGATCACCAGGATCCGCCTTGATTCATCCAGTGTAATATTGACGGGGATCGTCGGTTTCTTCGAGCGTTGATTGTAGAGGTACAATAAAGGATGACAGGCATTGACCAGGTGGATATGCGCCTTATCGGTGATGGCGGGAAACTCGCCGTTTATCTCCCGTGCAAGCTTCGCCTTCGCACGGATGAAATCATATTCCCCTACGAACGAATGATAAACTGCCAGCAGCGATGAATATTCCGAAAGCGAGGCCGTCAATTGGCGGAGAATACGATACACTTCCTTCCGTTCGTCATTCTCCAGTTCATACACCTGGTTATTCAACTCGATGGTTTCCTCCGGCTCTATGAATGCCGTCTTGCGGCTATCGCTTTCACCATGCAGAATTCCTTTCACCATTCGTTTCTGCTCAGCAAAGATGGCCACTACCTTCCGGCCGCTCATGAAGCTTTCCTCGATCTCCGCGAGATAGCCCTGTTTATTTAGTTTGGCTACCACCTTCTCGAAGGCCTTGCGTAGTTCATTTCTTTTCTTGTAAAGATTCATCCTGATATTCCGGAGATCCTCGGAGGCATTGTCCTTCACCTGCCCATCGGCATCGAGTACGTGATCGATGAGCACCATGATATTCTTCTCGTAGTATGAATCCTCTATTACCCTGACCAATGCATTGTACGCGGTGCGGCGTTCGGCATCGAACCAGCGGAAGATCTTTTCCATGCTCTCAGCAAGTTTCCGGAAGTTCATGATCTCTTCGCCATTCAATACGGCGCCCGGAATGGCAAGCAACTTCAGTTCGTGCGCAAGGTTCAGGATGTAATCATTCGGGAAATATATATTGTTCAGGAGCAACTGGTGGAATTCATGACTTTGGCGGAGATCACGTTCAATAAAATCCTTCCGGGTATGGATGCGGAGATCCAATGCCTTTTCGCGGGCATGCTCCGTCTGGCAATAGTTACCGAGCAAAGCCTTCACTTTGTCAAACTCCAATTGTAAATGAGCAGATTCGGGATAAAGTTTCATAACGCGCAAAGGTACGGCTATGTTGGAAATGGAGTTTAGATAGGAGTTGGAAATTAGGAACCTGCCTGCCGGCCTTGCTCGCCATAGCTGCGCGCAGGCGATGCAGGCAGGTTCCCAATTCCTTCTCTGATTCGCCATCATTACTGAAAAGAAAAACACCCCACATCTCGAAAGATGCAGGGTGCTTATATCGGTCATAGGACTATAATCAGGGTTTATCCCACCATACGCGTGTAACGAAGTTGTCGGCGCCCTGGCGAGCCACGGCAGCATCATAATTCGTCTTGTTTACACCCGTTTCTCCCGAAGGATATTGCAGTCTGCGGGGGATCTTTCCGCCGGTATAGTTACCGGAATAGTTCACCGCCGTCAACACAGGATACCCGGACCTGCGCCAGTTGGAGAAGGACTCGCGTCCATCCAGCAACGATGCTATCCAGTATTGTGTATTGATCGCCTGTAATTTCTGATCAAGCGTGCCGGCATATGGGACCGCGTTCGCGAAAGCCTGGTTCGTACCATCATTGAACAACGATCCATCGATGCCATACAACTTGAGTTGGTTGATGGCGGAGAAGACAGCGTCGTGGAACAGGGTCGCAGGAGTTCCGCTTGCCCAGCCTCTCTCTGCAGCTTCCGCCTGGAGCAATAAGGTCTGTGCATGCGAGATCAGGATATTGTCGTCGGTAGCATCCACGAAGCCCTTGCGCAATTTCGAAAAGGTCTTCAGTTCACCTGAAGCCAGCAATGAGGGGTTCGTACCATTCGGCAGGCCTTTCTGTAAGCCGGGCGTGTCGGTCTCGGGATCGTCTGCTCCTACAGTTGGAACAACGAACAATATCTTCAACCTTGGATCCGCAGTGGAATTAAGCGCATCGTAGAACGTCTTCGAAAATTTGAAATTGTCGCCGCGCAGTTCTGTCCTTGCTCCTACATAGTAGCCCAGGATATGACTGTTCGGGTTATCGTACGTTCCGCTAAGATGCTTGATACGGAATGATTCGGTATAGGAGGAGATCAGTCCGCCTGTGACAGCCTTGGCAGCCCATGTCTTCGCCGTTGCAGGATCGACTTTCGATAGTCTCATGGCAAGGCGCAGCATCAGGGAATAGGTTGCCTTCTTCCATAAGGCAACATCGCCATTATACGTGGAGATATCGCCGGCGAAAGCCTTGCCTGCGCTGAATGCAGTTGCAGACTCGTCCAATTCCTTCAGGAGGTCGTTATAGATATCCTGCTGTTTGTCGTAAGCCGGTGTCAAAGCACCTTCAGTATAGCCTTTGGAGGCCTGGCTGTAGGGAATATCACCGTACAGGTCCGTGAGGCGCATGTAGGCGATCACCTTCAATACACGACCGGCGCTGTTGTAATTCACCTCGTCTGCATTTTCTGAGGTCTTGTTCACCAGGTTGGAAAGGCCCTTTATCGTAGTGGGATAATAGTCTGCCCATTGCGCGGAGGAATAGCCTTCATCATAGAAGTACTTATCGCCTTGCGGCCATCCCGTAGATGCGAATTGCTGAACGAACAGGGTGGTATAAATGAAATTGGAACGCCAGGTAGCATAGTCATAGCCGGAGACATCCAGCATTCCCTTCGTTAACAGGGCGCTTGCCGGAACGTCTGGCGCCGTCCTGGGGTCCGTATTGGTTTCATCGAAGTTCTTGGTACAGCCAATCACCAGCGATGAACCGAGCAGTATTGAAAAAAGATATTTACGCATAGTATTATTTTTTTTGAAAAACATAAAGCTGATTAATTAGAACTTCACATTCAGGTTAGCACCGAAAGAACGTACGGGTGGCGCTCCGAACCACTCGAGGCCTTGTGCAGCGCCGGAGTTGTAAGTCGATTCGGGATCCACATTCGGTACATATTTCTTCAGGATGGCAAGGTTGCGGCCCACTATGGAAATCGATACTCCCTTGAACGGAGTTCTTGCAAACAGCCTTGCAGGCAATGAATAGGAAAGTATCACCTGTCTCAGTTTTATGAAATCTGCTTTATAAATGAAATCTTCGGTAATGTTCAACCCCACTGTCTGGTAGTAGTTCTGGGCAGAAACATTCTTCGTATTCTTAAGTCCCGATGCTTCGTCCACACCATCTACAACCATACCGCCCTCACGACCATTCAGTGTGAGCTTGCTCGCACCGCGATAAGCTGCGAAATCATTGGTACCGGAATAGATCTTACCGCCGAATTTACCATCGATCAATACACCCAGGTCGAAATTCTTGTACTTGAAGCTGTTGGTTACACCCACTGTCCATGGCGCAACGCCGGTGCCATAGGAAACCAGCTCGCCACGTTGAGGTAAACCATCCGTCAGCAATAGTTCTCCCTTCGCATTGCGTTTGTAATTGTAACCGGTGATCTGTCCGAATGGCTTGCCGATGATGTTATCGACAAAAGCAGTCAGCGAACGAGCCTGGCCCACACGGATAGAAGTAAGGTCCTGGTACAGTTCTTCGATCTTACTGTTATTGTGTGCAACGTTCACCGATGCATCCCAATTGAACGAAGCGCTCTTGACCGGTGTACCGGTAACCAGCAATTCGATACCGTTGTTCCTGATCTCACCCACATTCAGCAGGATGGCATTGAAGCCGGTGGTTTGAGAAAGTGTGCTCGATACGATATCATCCGTTGTCTTACGTGCATAGACCGTGAAGTCTACCCCGATGCGGCTCTTGGCGAAACGCGCCTCGAAACCTGCCTCGAAGGTAGTAGCCACGAAAGGCTTCAACTGCGAGTTGGGTATCTGGTCCTGGTTGATCTGCGCAACGGGCAATGATCCGTAAGGAGGGTTATTATACTTGTAGCTCAGTGCGAGTTGATATGGATCTGCACCACCGCCTACCTGTGCCCATGAACTTCTCAATTTCGCGAAGTTGATCCAGGAAGGAAGAGTGACGGCATCCGAAAGCACGAAGGACGCACCGACCGAAGGATAGAAGATCGACCAGTTTTTCGACGAGAGCGTCGAGAACCAGTCATTCCGTCCTGTGAAGGTCAGGTAGAGATACTTGTTGTAGTTGAATTCTGCAGAACCGAACACTGAATTCACGATCTGCTTGTTGTAATCATAATAAGGATTCTTGTTGGCGAGGTTGCTCTGGTCGTAGAAATCGGGACCGAAGAAACTGTTACCATTGAATCCGTCTTTCTCGTATTTCGAGATCCGGCGATTCACACCAGCGAGGAAATCGATGCCGAAGCTTCCAATCGACTTGGTTGCACCGACGATACCTTCTCCGTTGAACTCGCTCACCGTTGCCTTGCTCTGGTCGTCGAGCTGACCACCGGTCGCATACTTTGTTCCATAAGGAGTGATCGCGAAATTGCTGAGTGAGAATTGGTCTGCACCGATCCTGCCTCTTGCATATAACCAATCGGTGAAATTATATCTCACTTCCACATTTCCTATGAAACGGTCTCTCTCATCATGTTGTTTGAAAACGTCGGTTGCCCAATAAGGGTTGGTGACGTAGTCATTTCCCTGCCATTTCTTTTCACTTCCGTCAGCATTACGCATGGCGTCTTTCAGTACCCGCACGTCGATGCTCGTAGGGAGCATGAATACGGAGAAGTTCGCATTGCCGGGTGAATCGGAAACCTTCGGGCGGTTCTCAACCCTTTCACGGATATAACGGATGCCCACATTGATGCTGAGCTTATCTACCGGGTTGAAGGTCGTGTTCAGGGAAAGATTATCTCTCCGGAGAGAGGAATTAGGAATGAAGCTCTTGTTATTGAGATCGGACATCGTGAAGTAATAGGTCGACTTATCGGAGCCGCCTGTCATCGCGATGCTGTTGGTGAAAGTCGTTCCAGTCTCATAGAAATTCTTCATGTTGTTTTTCTGTGCAACATAAGGACGTGAAACGCCATCGTACTGGATAACATTCGAGCCATCCAGCTTTGCGCCCCAGCTGTTCAGGTTAAGATTGGCCGCATCGTCGGCAGTTGCCGGTTTGTTGCCGTCTACGCCATGTCCATATACATACTGCCAGTCGGTGAATGATGTCGGCTGTTCGAGACCGATATTGCTGTTGAGCTCAACACCTACTCCTTTGCGCTTTGAACCTTTCTTGGTTGTGATGAGGATAACGCCATTGGATGCGCGTGAACCATAAAGGGCAGCGGCCTGTCCGCCTTTCAATACCGTAATGGTCTCTACCTCGTCGGGATTGATACTTTGGATACCATCCCCGGCATCCGTACCACCCCACTCGCCCGCGGAACCGCGGTTGGCATTGTCGATTGGAATACCATCGATCACATACAGGGGATTGTTGTCCCTGCTGATGGAGGTATTACCACGAATGATCACACGCGAAGAACCTGCGGGGCCAGTAGCGGTAGACGTAATATTAACGCCGGCTACTTTTCCTGCAAGGCCATTCATGATGTTGTTCGTCCTGGCTTGCGTGAGATCCTCGGTCTTTAATTCGGTGACCGAAGAAGTGAGTGCCTTTCGGCTCTTCGAGACGCCGAGCGCCGTGACAACGACCTCGCGTAATTCAGTGGAACTTGTGGAAAGAGAAATGGAAAGGTTGTCGTCCGTTGCGCCGACTTCCACTTCCTTTGTTCCATAACCTACGGAAGATACCTGGAGGGTAAAATTACCTGTAGGAACGGTGAGGGTAAACCTTCCATCGGCAGCAGTGGCGGTGGAGTTGGTTTTTCCTTTCACCTTTACGGTGGCGGAAGTGATCCCTTCATTGCTGGCAGCGTCGGATATCATACCCGAGAGCTGCCGGGTTTGTCCAATTGCATATACTCCCGCCATAAGGCAGAGCAAAGCAGCAAACAATTTTTTCATGAGCAGTTGTTTTAGATTAAGAAATGTTCAAATCGATAGTATAGCAAAAATTAAAAAAGAGCCGAATTCAAATGCCCAGTTCGAAGGACTGCCTCTCCTGCCCCACCCGTTGTGAATGATCCCTCATCCTGTTCTCCAAAACCAGGGCCGCGGCACCGATGAGTTCTGCCTGGTAACCCAGGGTAGAGACCTCGATGCTCGTGTTCAACGCAAGCCTGGGAATGCAGTGTTCATTCAGTGCCTGCTGTATTGGCGCCTGCCATAATTTACCCGCTAGTGCACCCCTGCCGCTCAGTATTACGGATTCCGGGTTGATGACATGCACCAGGATAGCAACTCCCTTTCCAATCTTATAGCCGGAATCGGAAAGCAGTTCTACGGCAAACTGATCGCCCTTGAGCGCTGCGGTGATGATGATCTTCCAGTCCTGTTCGAAGTGGCCGGTTGGAAAGGGCTGGCCGATACCCGAGACGCGACCTTCCTGCAGTTCGGTGCCGGCCTTCTCGATGACGACCAGGAGCGAGGCCTCTGTTTCCAGGCAGCCGCTCTTGCCACAAACACACATCTTATTATTATTGAACAGGGGAATATGACTGAACTCACCGGCGAAACCATTGTGACCGCGGAACAATTCGCCATTGAGGATCATGCCGAGGCCAACGCCCCAACCGATATTGATCACCATGGCATTCTTCTTATGCTGGGCTGCGCCGAAACGTAGTTCGGCAAGCGCGATTAAACTCGAATCATTATCGATATAAACTGGCAGACCGATCTTGTCGGAGAGATATTGCGTGATCGTCTTATCTGTGGTTTCGAGGAAGGAATAGTTAGTGCCTTTTTTGAAATCGATGAAGCCGGGCATTCCGATGCCGACACCGATGATCTTCTTCTTCTCTACTCCAGAGGAGTCGATCACCTGCACAATCTTTTCGCCGAGGGTAGTAAGTGCCGTGGGATTGCGTTGAAGGGGAAGTTCGAACTCTGCGATATCGCCAACATGATCATTGTGCATGTTCATGATGGAGATCCTGGTTACTAACTGGTCCATCGCCACGGCGACAATATATATTGTATCGGCCTTGACGGTGTACATGACCGGCCGTCTGCCGCCGCTGGATGGCGCATAGCCGGACTCAACCACGATACCTTCATTCATTAGTTCATTCACGATCTTCATTGTCAAAGGCAGGCTCTTGCCAATTTTTTCGCTAAGATCAGCGCATGAAAGATGTCCCGAAAAGTAGAACTCCTTTAAAATCAGGCCCTTATAGAATTCTATTTTCCCCATGTGGTTGGTTAGTTCTGAAAAGACTTCAGAATTTAATAACCTAAACTACTAAACTTTTTAAATTTATTATGAAAGTGTGTTAATTTTTTTTTAACATCTTGCCTTTTCACTAAAATAATGAAAAAGACAACGGTATGTTTAGCGGCAAATACCTGCATATCAATTAACCCGGCAAAAGTCCGCAGACGATAACCGTTTTTCATTTCCCTTTACATTTGCAGCATGCAGTCGTCGCCTTTTATCCGGACCAAACTTCTTATCACCACTATTGTTACTATGATCTGCCTGCAGTCATTTACTTCTTGTTTAAATAAATTTAATATGAGTACTCCATCAGCCACTCCTTCTTCAACGCCTGCCTCCAATGCCGTAAAGACCGACACCGCTACCCTGGCGAATGGGTGCTTCTGGTGTACGGAGGCGATCTTTCAGCAACTCGACGGTGTGATCAGCGCCGTATCGGGCTATACCGGCGGCAAGGTGATCAACCCTACCTATAAAGATGTTTGTACGGGTCAGACTGGTCATGCCGAAGCGCTCCAGATAGTTTATGATCCAGCGAAAATAAGTTTCGACGAACTGCTGGAAGTATTCTGGGAAACGCATGATCCCACTACGCTCAATCAACAGGGAGCGGATATAGGCACCCAATACCGGAGTGGTGTGTTCTACCATAATGCAGAACAAAAGGAGAAGGCTGAAAAATACAAAGCGGAGTTAGACAAGAGCGGCGCCTTCAATAGGCCCATCGTTACGGAGATCACTCCCTTCACCAATTTTTATCCCGCCGAAAATTATCACCAGGAATACTTCGAGAATAATGAAAACACGAACCCGTATTGCAAGATCGTGATCCGCCCGAAGGTGGATAAGTTCAGGAAGGTGTTTAGTGATAAGTTGAAGAAGTGATAGGTTGATGGTCTGTTAGTTGATAAGTTGATTAGTTAATAAGTTGACAAGTTGGTATACTCAACTTGTACGATCATATGTCCACGAAAATCGATAGAAATAAATGACTGGTCAGCACATCGGCTTATCAACTAATAAAAAAACAACTGATCCATCAAAGAATCCTCGTTCTCCTCAGCTCCAATAAATTCAACGCATTCGCCTCGAACCCCCTGACATTTCCCTGCACGAGATGCACTGCCTTGTCATACCACAGCGGTACCACCGGTGCATCATCCATCACTACCTGGTCGGCCTCCCTGTAAAGAACATAACGGAGTGAGTCATTCTGTTCGACAAGCGCCTTCTCGAAGAGCGCGTCGAAAGCAGGATTATTATAGCGTGTATAATTTGGAGGTGCGGGATTCTTCGAATAGAATACCGAGAGATAGTTCTCTGCATCGGGATAGTCGGCGATCCAGCTTCCACGGAAGAACAGCGCACGCGAGTTGGAAGTCATCTCCAGCAGCAATGATTTCTGAACGGTCTCTACCTGTACAGCAATACCTGTCTCATTCAATTGCTTCGCGATAAAGTCGGCCATATCGGAATAGATGGCGATGGTATAGAGTTTCACCGGCGGAAGTCCCCTGCCATCCGGATAGCCGGCCTCCTGCAACAGTTGACGACTCTTTTGCGGATCATAATGATAGCCTCTCACCTTAGTTGCATCGAAGGAGGGAAGACCGAGAGGAACAAACCCCGATTCCGCAGGTGTCCCCAATGAATTGCGCAGGTATAGCACCATCTTGCGCCTGTCGAATCCGTAGTTGATGGCCTGTCTTATTTTCCTGATCCGCAGCGGAGAGTTCTTCACGAGCGGATTACTGCTATCTACTACAATGCCGAAGTATTCTACATTGAGGTAAGGACTCACCTGCAATGCGATCTTTCCCTGCCATTCCTTTCTCAGTCCGCCGGTCTTCGTCAATACCTCATCCTTGAACGAAGACTCGATATCATTGATGAATTCGAGTTTCTTTTGCCGGAAAAGAAGGAACTCCGTCGCCTTGCTATCGTAAAAAGTGACCTTTATCCCATCCAGGTATGGAAGCCGGTTGCCGAGTGAATCCGTTTCAAAGTAATGAGCATTCTTCTTGAGCACGAGCGCCTGTCCCTCTTCCCATGCAAGGAACTGAAACGGTCCCGTACCGACGGGATGGCGCCGGAAATCATTTCCATATTTCTCCACTGCCTCCCGCGGAACTATCGAACAGTATTGCATCGACAGGATACCGAGTATGGGATTGTACGGCTTTGAAAGCCGAAGCACGAAGGTGGTATCGTCCTTCGCTTCGAAGGGCCGTTGTTCATCCATCTTATGATTGAAGATCCAGGCGCCCGGACTTGCCACCGACTTATCACCTATCCTCTCCAGGCTGTACACGATATCGGCCGCCACCATCTTTCGGCCCCTGCCCTCCGGGAACGCGGCGTCATCATGAAAAAAAACATCGTTACGCAAGTGAAAAGTATATTGCAACCTGTCGTTGGAGATATCCCAGGTCTTCGCAAGCGAATGGGTGATGTGAAGACTGTCATCAACCTCCACCAGCGTATTGAACAACTGGTGCGCGGTCCACATGATGGATTGATTCTTCGCGAATGCGGGATCGAGCGAGGCGATCCCCGTCTGTTCATTATAGTGGAAGATCTGCGACTGCTCCTGTTTTCCGTGCTGGCAACCTTGCAATCCCATCCAGGCAATAGCGAAAAGGATTGCAGCGAAAGCGCTTCCTCTTATTGCCGTCCATTGACTTTTAAAGTGGCTCATCCATTTATCCTTTCTTTTATACTTCATATCCCGCATGAACGATTAAATTTACAATTCAAATGCATTCCATCGTGAAATACTTCCTTAAAACGCTGACAGCATCATTCATTCTCCTGGCTTCAGTAACGTCCTCCATCGCCCAATATACACACCAGGATACGCTTCGCGGGAGTATCGGTGCTGCACGCGCCTGGTGGAATGTCACGAGGTATAATATCAAGGTGGACGTGGATATCGCCAACCGATCGATCAAGGGCACCAACGAGATCGTCTTCGCGGTCACCAAGACCGGCAGGAACCGTTACATGCAGATAGACCTGCAGCGCCCCATGGAAATAGAGAAAGTGGAAGACGCAAGCTATAAGAATGCAGCATTGCCCTTCAGGATGGAGGGAAATGCATATTTCATCGATTTTGGCGACCGCGAATTTATTGCCGCGAAGACCGGTAAGGAACAACAATCGGTGATCATTCACTTCAAAGGCAAACCGCGCGTAGCCGTCAATCCACCCTGGGATGGTGGATGGGTATGGTCGAAGGATGCGAAGGGAAATCCGTGGGTGACCGCTGCCTGCCAGGGACTCGGTGCTAGCGTCTGGTATCCGTGCAAGGACCACCAGAGCGATGAGCCCGATAACGGCGCCTCGTTAAGCATCACCGTTCCGGATTCACTCGTCGCCATAGGCAATGGAAGGCTGAAGAATAAGAAGGCGGAGCTGAATGGGTACACCACCTGGCAATGGGAAGTGACCAGCCCCATCAACAATTATAATATCATTCCCTATATCGGCAAGTACACCCATTGGGAAGAAAAATTTGCGGGCGAGAAAGGTCCATTGGATGCAAGCTTCTGGGTGCTGGATTATAACCTCGACAAGGCGAAGGAACACTTCGGCCACGATGTCGATCATATGTTGAGCTGCTTCGAACATTGGTTCGGACCCTATCCCTTCTACGAGGATGGATACAAACTCGTGGAGGCGCCCCATCTCGGCATGGAACACCAGAGTGCGGTAGCCTATGGAAATAAATATATGAATGGCTATCTCGGCGGCGATCTTTCCGGCAGCGGTTGGGGAAAGAACTGGGACTACATCGTGGTACATGAAAGCGGCCATGAATGGTTTGCCAATAATATTACCAGCAATGATATCGCCGACATGTGGGTGCATGAAGGCTTCACTACCTATTCCGAAGTATTGTTCGTGGAATGTCAAAATGGTAAGAAAGCGGCCGATGAATATTGCCAGGGGCTTCGCCGGAATATCCGCAACGACCGCACCATCATCGGCAACTATGGCGTGAACAAGGAAGGAAGTGAAGACATGTATTTCAAGGGCGCCAACCTGCTGCATACGATCCGGCAGATCATCGACAATGATTCCCTTTTCCGGCAGATATTGCGTGGCCTGAACAAAGACTTCTATCACCAGACGGTCAACACGAAGGATGTGGAGAAGTACATCATCCAGAAGTCGGGAAAGGATCTTTCACTTGTATTCGATCAATATCTTCGCAACACGCAGTTACCCGTACTCGAGTATAGGATAAAGGGAAGAGCGGTGTCCTTTCACTGGAACAACTGCATCAAGGATTTCAACATGCCGGTGAAGGTATCGTTCGGTAAAAATATCCAGTGGGTGCGGCCGACTGCCAAGTGGAAGACCATCACGCTGCCTGCCGGTTATGACGGAAAGAGTTTCATCCCCGATCCGAATTTCTATATTGCGTCAAAGCTTGTCTCCTGAAACCTGGTGCAAGAGATATTTTCCAGGAAAGTAAAACAGGGACATTAATATAGTGGCTATCTTTCCTTGAAGCCCATCATTTGTCAAACATGAGTACAATCAGGCGGCAAAGCATCATCTCCTCCTTTGTTATTTATATCGGGTTTGCCGTTGGGCTCGTCAACACGTATTTCTTCACGAAAGAGGGATTATTCACCGAAGCCGAATATGGGCTCATCGGGATATTCATCGCCATCTCCGCACTGATGCTGGCCTTCGCGCAAATGGCGATGCCTTCCTATATCTATAAGTTCTACCCATATTACAAGGACAATCTCCCGGCCAGCAAGAACGACATGCTTACCTGGGCCCTGGTGACGGGCTGTATCGGGTTCCTGCTCGTGGCCATTGCCGGCTGGTGCTTCAAGGATATCGTGATCCGGAAATTCGGGCAGAATTCCCCGCAACTGGTACAATATTATTATTGGATCTTTCCGATGGGCTTCGGCCTCACGATGTACACGATCCTCGAGTCGTATGCCGTCAATCTCGGTAAACCCGTATTGACACAATTCCTGCGCGAGGTGAAATGGCGCTTGCTCACCACCCTGCTGATCGCGCTCTTCAGTTTTCATCTTATCGGCGATTTCAGCCTGTTCATAAAATTGTATTCCCTGGCTTACCCGGTGCTGGCGATCTTCCTGCTTGTCTATCTACTGTATACCGGTGATATCCATTTCACGTTCAAGCCCAGCAAGGTCAGCCGCCGCCTGTTCCGCAAGATCCTTACCTTCTGTCTCTTTCTATATTCGGGCACGCTCATCTTTAATATCGCACAGGTATTCGACTCTCTCGTCATCGCCTCCGTGTTGGAAGGTGGCGAGGCAAAAGTGGGCGTCTTCACTCTTGCCCAGTTGATGGCAGGCGTGATCCAGGCTCCGCAACGTGCCATCATCGCCAGTGCTATACCACATATCTCGCGCGCCTGGAAAGAAAAGAATCTTCCATTGCTCCAGAAGATATACCAGCGTTCCTCTCTCAACCAGCTCATCTTTGCATTGGGTTTCTTCGTCCTCATTGCCCTGAATTACCGCGAGGCAGTCACTACTTTCCAACTCAAAGAAGTGTACCTCTCCGGCTTCAATGCCTTCCTGCTGCTGGGCCTCATGCGCGTGGTGGATATGGGCACCGGTGTGAACACGCAGATAATCGGCACCTCCAACTACTGGCGCTTCGATCTTATAAGCGGTATCATCCTCCTGGCGATCATGCTTCCACTCTCCTATGTGTTGGCTAAGCGATATGATATCACGGGACCCGCGATCGCGAATCTTATTTCGGTAGGCGTGTATAATCTCGTGCGCATCATTTTCCTTTGGAAAAAATATAAGCTCTTCCCATTCACTGCCCAAACTGTGTATACCCTGTTACTTGCAGGTGTGGTATATAGCGCCTGCTACTTCACGTTCCAGTCCATGCATGGTATCGGCGGGCTGGTGCTCCGGAGCATTGCCTTCGTAGCCATCTATGGCGGTGCCGTCATCTACTTCAGGATATCGCCTGACATTACGCCCGTGCTTTTATCACTGGGAAAAAGATTGAGGATAATAAAGAAGAAATAGAATGATCAATGCGCCTTCGCATCGGGCTTCTCTATCCTGCCCGCACCAATGAAACGGCGGAGATAGTAAGGATCGAAGAGATCACTGACAGTTACACCCTGCGAGGTAGAGGCATGGATGAATTTATTATTCTGAAGATAGATACCGACATGCGATACACCACCGCGGGTATTGAAAAATACCAGGTCACCTTCCTTTATCTCCGTGGAGGAGACGATGCGGGAGGCCTTGTATTGTTCCCTTGCCGTTCTCGGCAATGATACGGCGAATGCAGAAAGATAAACGGCCTGCACGAAAGCAGAACAATCGATCCCGCTCTTGGTCGTGCCGCCCATGCGGTACCGCGTCCCATACCATTCATCTACGTGTTCGAGAAGCAGGTCGTTCTGCAATTGCTCTACCTCGGTGTTAAGTAATATGGAATATTTAAGCTGGATGGCCGACGCCTTCTCTACGGAGGAAGACTTGCTTGCATACAGATCGATATCGTTTGTGCTTGCTTTTTTAGCGGATGCCGTGGATGTCCCCTCGTATTTTACGACCGAGGCCTGGGGATCGACAGAAATTTCATCGAGGAACTTAACTTCCTTGTCCTTTTTATTTGGACCCGCAGATGTCGTTGTATAGCTTGCCGGGGCAGATGCGACTGGTTTG
>Ga0193753_10000431_pt1 | contig 41590 bp, 49 predicted proteins | sample H1c2metaG_FD_144925 | JGI IMG/M metagenome (GOLD analysis project Ga0193753, IMG submission 144925) | Soil microbial communities from a riparian zone of the East river system, Colorado, United States - H1c2 | ecosystem: Environmental > Terrestrial > Soil > Riparian zone | place: USA: East...
GTTGTCCACTCACGGCATATTTCGGTGATCCTGCTGATCAACCGCCAGCAAGAGGGATTGATCGAAAACAAGGCCTACTATAACGTGAGCCCTATCCGTGAGGAGGTGTTCAAAGCTGTAATGCGGGACGGAGAATACCGCTAACTGACCAGCCAGCCCGTCTTTTTAATTTATTTGCTCATCGATGAGCACCGGATTATCAAGCCCTTGTATGTTAGCTGGTCGTCGATGAGCTTATAACTGTGATGATACTACTGGTTAAGATGATGTTATTTACCTTTACCCTACAAGGCAGCCAACCCGCTGCTATGCGCTGCCGGTTTAGGTTTAAAGTCCCCGGCGGCGAGCTTGATCAGCACTTCGTCCGCCCCGGGCTGCGGCACTTCGATGTCTTCGAGCTGGAGGACATCCGTCCCGCCAAACTCAGGTATCCTGATTGCTTTCATATAGATGCTTTGATATAAAAACGCCTTTTTACGCGCAGGGTTTTTAAAATTCAAAATTGTGCAAACAAGCCAGGCTTCTCGGAAGTTCCTTAATTATGAAAACAGCACTGGAACAACTGCCGCCGCAGGAAACGGGCCGGCAGACGGATTTTACCCATGAGCAAAAATTTGAGGGTTTGGATGAAGCGCACCGCGCTTTCCAGGCGGCAGTCGGAAGGCTGCTTTCAGTCAGCAACTGGCACGAGTATTCGGGTGCGGGCTCGGCGAAGTTTACGCTTTGCAATAACCAGGGTGAGGCAGTTGAGGTGATGGCCGAAGAAGGTTTTTTCTTTAGCATTGATCTGCCCGGTCCGGGTCCGGACGCGGGTGATGGGCTGGAATGGGTGATGATCGAGCGCCTGGTTTCGGAGGGTAGCCTGCATACGGCGGAAGAGTATGTGCTGATGACCGTGCGCCCGGTGCCCGATCCGCGCAAAGCAGCGGCGGAGATCGCGCATTTTTATAAAGACGTATCGACCAGTACCTTTATCGTGCGCCGGGACGGACTGATGCTCAGCGCGGGCGCGCATGGCAGGAATGAAACGCCGAACAACGAGGACGTGGACCTGCATGATAAGGTGCGCAACACCGCTATCGCGCTGATGGCCAGGATCGGTTTATCCGGGACACAATGGCAAAAACTGGTAAATGGTTTAATCGACTATCAAGAAACCGAACATGAGAAAACAACATGATACCTTTCCGGGGGAAAAACCGGAAATGCCGGTGCCATGAAGACTTTTGCATTTTTCACGTCCGGGTAAAAGTTTAGAATATGCGTTCTTCGCAATGCCAAAATGTAAATCCTGCTATTCTCCACAAAAAATTATTCGCTTTGATTAAAAAGCGCGGTCAGATAAATTATTGTGCCTCTATGATAATACCGCTTTTTAAAAATTGATGTCATTAGTACACTCGGTATGAATTGAGAATCAAATCGATTAGCAGGTCAACCTATTTTAATGCTATTTTCGCTTTACAAATGCTCATCAATGTCAGCGTATGATAAACTAGGCGACGAGGAATTATCCCTCCTTTTAAATAAGGGGGACCAGAGTGCCTATACAGAAATTCACAAACGCTATCACGCCCTATTACATTCACGTATTCAATAAATTAAGGAACCGCGAGGAATCAAGGGATATTGTTCATGATCTTTTTAGCAGCCTTTGGCAAAAAAAAGAGGAGTTAGAGATACAGGCCACCCTGTCGGCTTATCCAGCAGGAAATCGCGGCACTACCACCTAAAATGCGGGAAGTGTTTGAATTAAGCCGGACAGCGCATCTCAGCCATAAACAAATCGCCGAAAAGCTTCACATTTCGGAAAAAACAGTAAAAAAGCAAGTGAATAATTCCCTGAAAATTTTGCGATCTAAATTAGGCGCCACCCTGTTCACCGCTTTTATTTTATAAAGATGTCAGTTTTCTCTATTAATGGCGCACTTTTTTCACTTATGATGGCACAGTAATCAAAAAGCCGACACTATTTCTCTGTAACGCAACTAAATACCGAATTCTCCCAAATCATATTTTGGTTAAACAAAACTTGAGCAGTCTGCAAGTGTTAGAACCAATAAAGTTCGATTTTGAGGGATTCTTCTTTAGTTCATTGAATTTTTTTTTGGAAAAGACTCACTGATTAATCATCGATGCCGTAGCCAATAATTTTGTTTCCGGAATCGAATTGTATAATCAGGTCTGTATAGTCGTACCCATAATCCAAACGGTAACGGTAGGTTCGCCGGCCATTTCCTTCCCGCCGTCCGATTAGCGTTATAAAGTAGATCTTACCACTAATCGCATCGGCCAGTGTGCGTGCGCGGGATTTCGTATAATTCTTAGCAATGTCCGTTGATAAAGTGCTGGTATCAATAGTGGATTGTTGCTGCAGTTTACTAATAAATTTTTTTACCCTGATTGTAATTTCAGGTTCCTTATCAGGCAGGGCTATTGCAGCTAAAGGTTTCAATGCAGGCATGTAGAATCCTGCAATATTTTGCGCCATGCGCTCTGCATTAGCGCTGCCAACATTGGTTAGCACGATCACCGAGAATTGGTCATCCGGGTAGCGTTCAAAATCCGACCTGAATCCCGGAACGCCCCCATCATGATGGACACGCAAATGGTTATTAACCGAATCGATAAACCAACCCAAGCCGTAGTGTGCATTTTTACCATCGTTCAGTTTCCCGGCTGTCCACATTTGTTTTTTACTGGTTTCTGTTAAAAACGTATGGCTATAAAACATACAGTCCCATTTTGCCAGGTCAGCTATGCTGGAAAGAAAAGCCCCGCTTGGGCGCAGCGCGAGCCATACCTCTGCGTTTTTCCAGCCTGCGCTTGTTCTTTCATAGCCGTCTGCACGGTGTGGGATCAGATCGATAATGCTGCAGGTACGGGTTTGGTTCATGCCGGAAGGGTCAAAAACATGCTTGCTAATCCACACGGCCCAGTTTGCGCCGGTGACTTTCTCAATAATTGCCGCAAGTACATAATAGTTCATATTACTATAGTCCCATTGTGCTCCGGGAGCGAAATCAAGTGGCAAAAGATAGATGGCTTTGATATCTTCATTAAGCGAACGTACTTTAAGCGGGTCAAAATCCGGGGCATCTCTAACCAGTCCGGAAGTGTGGGTAAGCAGGTTGCGCACACGAATGCCTTGCCAGGCTGAGGGCAAACTGTCAAGGTATGCATTGATGGGTGAATCCAGGTTTACCTTTCCGCTCTGCTCCAGCAACATCACTGCTGCCGCAATAAACTGTTTACTGAGCGACCCGAGCTTGTAAACGGTTTGAGCAGTAGCAGGCGAGCGGGTCTCGATATTAGCCAAACCGTAACTTTGTATTTTCAGAATTTGCCCTTTTTTCAAAATGACGACTGAAAGCCCCGGAATATGTTTTTTTGACATCATTAATCGGATATACTTATCTGTTTTTTCACCAGGTGAACTTGTCATACGCTGAGCAAGGACAGTTAAAAAACAGCCTGACACAAGCAACGCTGTCATGATGGGAATTAAAAACATTTTTTTCATACGATCATACTGTATTTTAAAGGAATGGAAATTTTATTTTTTGATGCAAATCTAGCTGTATGGCGGGGAAAGCCTCTTGAGAAAAGCTTTATAAAACCTCAAGAAAAGCTTAGTTTTATAAATATTTGAAGAATATGCTTATTAATGATCGTTTTTATGTCGATCCCTTACGCAATGAGGTAACCGAGAGACATACCGGTAAGGTTGACCGTATAGAACCCAGGTTGATGAAGCTTTTGTGCCTTTTGGCAGAATACGAGGGGAAGACAATTTCAAGAAAAATGATCATTAAAGAAATCTGGAATGATTATCCCGGCGGTGACGAGGGGTTAAACCAGGCCATTTCGGTTTTACGGAAATTGCTCAATGACAATGATAAACGTATCATAGAGACACTTCCGAAGACGGGTTATTGTTTTCATGGCACGATTAACCGCAACCAAATTGTTCTTAAACGGAAATCGTTCAAATTAATTTACGCTTCGGCTGCTTTGCTTTTACTGTTAATCATCGCATTGGTATTAGGCTATTATAAGTACCGGGCGAATGACAAAATTGTTCCGGGTAAACTTTCCCATGAAGAAGCCGTTAGTGCTTTTAAAATGGATTCATTAGGCAAATTGGATAGCAAGAAAAACGGTAAGGCTCTTAAAATGGATTCGCTAGGCAAATTGGATAGCAAAGAAAGCGGACAGCCCAACAAATAATAGCTAAACTAAATACCTTGAAATTGAAGAAGACGCTTGAGGTGGGTTTTATGTGCCATCATAAGTGAAAAAAATGCGCCATTCAAAGCGAAAAATTACAAAAAATCAAAAAAATTTCATTTTCATCTACGCCCACGCCATTGCTGGGCCGACTTTAGCTATTATAAACCCAGGCTGATGGAAAACAATGAAATTGAAGAACTGATCAATAAATACCGTGTAGGCTGTGATTTTGCACTCAGCTGCAAACTGGGCGGAAACTGCAGCAGCAAGCAGGCTTTCTTTTCGCCGGTGCCGGAAATGGCCTGCATGAAATTGCTGACATCATCGGCCTTAAAAAGCAGGTTTTTCTGATGCATAATCTCCCTCCAAAGCTTAAAAGCAAACCGGAAGTCTGTCGGTACTTCAGTCGCCCAGCGCTCAATGGTTTTGATTTGCGGCAGCTTATAAAATGAGCTATTGATCTCAATGCTGTTCTCGTGGTGGGCGTAATAAGCCAGCCGGGATTTTTCCTGGTGCTCCGGCGGAAAATCCCGCTTCGGCAGCGAAATCTGCAGGCCGCTCGTCCCGCCGTAAAATCTACCCTCCCCCATCAAGCCTGCTTCAACTTGGCTTCCATGCTTTGCGTCGTATGCGGTACCGCGCGCAGCCGTTCTGCCGGGATCAGTTTGCCGGTCACGCGGCAAATACCATAAGTTTTGTTCTGGATGCGCAGCAGCGCCGCTTCGAGTTGTTCAATGAACTTTTTCTGGCGCGCTGCCAATTGATTGGTTTGTTCCTTCTCAAAAGTAGCCGAACCGTCCTCCAGCGTCTTACCCGCGATAGCCGCGTCATCGCCATTACTATTGGCCGAGCTCAGCGTACCCGCCAGCTCCTGCAATTCCTCGCGCGCCATCCGGATCTTCTCCCCGATCAGCACTTTAAATTCATTCAATTCGTTATCGCTGTACCTCGTCTTGAGTTTTTCTGTTTCCATGTTGCCTATCAACAGCAAAAGCCCTGCCGGGTTTTCAGATTTGTTTTTTTAATCATGAACTATTCCCGGCGCCCGCTGTTGCCCATTATAAATAAACACCCATGGGCAAGCAACACGACACCTTTCCAAACGAACAACCCGAAATGCCGGTACCCAAAGAAACACCGGAAGTCAACCAACCCAGTGACCCAAAATCCCCGGAAGTACCCGAAGAAGACCCGCAGATCATCCCCGATGAGTTCCCGCCGGAGGAAAATTCGCCGGAACCGCCACCAATTAATCCCGGAACAATTTAAAAAAATATACCAATTTGCGATATGAACACTGAAAAAGCCATTTTAGCCGGCGGTTGCTTCTGGGGCGTTGAAGAACTCATCCGCCAACAGCCCGGCGTCACTTCGACCATCGTCGGCTACACCGGCGGCAATGTCAAAAACGCCACCTACCGCAACCACGGCACCCATGCCGAAGGTATCGCCGTCACCTTTGACCCGGATAAAATATCCTACCGCCAGCTCCTCGAATACTTCTTTCAGATCCATGACCCCACTACCCGCAACCGGCAGGGTAACGATCTGGGTACTTCCTACCGCTCCGCTATTTTCTATTTAAATGAAGAACAACATGACATTGCCGGCAAACTCATCGCCGAAATGGAAGCCTCCGGCAAATGGCCCGGAAAAATCGTAACCGAAGTCGTACCCGCCGGTGACTTCTGGGACGCCGAAAAAGAACACCAGGACTACCTCCAGAAAAACCCCTGGGGCTACACCTGCCACTTCGAAAGACCTGACTGGAAACTCAATCCATGAAACCACCAGAGGCCATCACCCTGATCCAAAAAGCCATCACCGGCAACCAACCCCAACGCTGGGCCGACCTTGGCTCCGGCAACGGCACTTTTTCAATTGCCTTAAATAGCATTCTCCCAACTGGCAGCCACATCACCGCGATAGACAAACAAGCTCAAAAACTACCTGTTGATTTCCTTCAGGCCGACTTTGAAAAAGACGATCTCAATTTGACCGGCCTCGATGGCATCCTCCTGGCCAACTCCCTTCATTACATCCGGGATACAACAAAACTCATTAAAAAACTCGAAGCGTATTTCACCTCCGTTCCTACCTTCCTCATCGTCGAATACGACACCACCCGATCCAATGCCTGGGTCCCCTATCCCATCAACTACCAAAATCTACAACAACTATTTGCCAGCCTCGGTTACAGCGCCATCACCAAACTCGCTGAAGCCCCCTCCCGCTTTGGCGGCAGCCTCTACTCCGCTCTGATCCGTTTATAGCCGTTTCTACCCGTTTGAAACACCTTTTATCCCGGCTCTTCAACCTACGTTTGTCGAAACAAAAAACGCAAACACATGAGAATCGCAACCCTGTTTTTTATCTGCCTGTTCGTAACCGTCGGCTGCCTGACGGGCGGCCTGCACGCCAAACAACCCCTTCACAACTTCGGCGCCATCATTATCCGCTAGCCAGCGGATCGTTTATTACCTGGTAACCGAACCCCGCAGAAGAAGAATACGCGCCTGGCACCGCCGGAAGCAACTCGAAGAACACTGCATGCGCGTCTACCTCCGCAAAAACCACTACTATTATTGAGTTATCTACCACTATCAAGCTATATAGCACTATAACTTTGCAGCATGAAACATATCGTGATCGGCGACCTCCACGGCCGCGATAACTGGCAGGAGATTGAAATCAAAGACTATGACAAAATAGTATTTATCGGCGACTATTGTGACAGCTCCGAGCTATCCGACTTTGCCATACTTGAAAATATAAAGAACATCATCAGCCTGAAAAAACGCCACCCGGATAAAGTGGTACTGCTGCTCGGCAACCATGACATACATTACCTTCATTTCCCTCGCTATCAATGTTCAGGCTTCCGCCCATCGATGCAGCGGGACCTAACCGCACTTTTTCAAAAAAATGCCGATCTCTTCCGTATCGCCTACCAAAAGAACAACTATCTTTTTATGCATGCCGGAGTGACAAACAATTGGTATGATGAAATCATGCGCAGCCCGGTCATTAAAGAAATTTGCGGGCAGGAAGAAAATCTGGCGGGCCAGTTGAACCGGCTCGAACGGACAGTTCACCGCGGCCTCCTGTATGATGCGGGTTTAGAGCGTGGCGGCTATGGCTATGGCGGTCCGCTCTGGGCGGATATCAAAGAATCCTTTACCGACATGCTGAACGGCTACCACCAGGTTGTCGGCCATAACCGCGTCGATGAAATACGCACCATCAGCTACACCAATAGATCGATGACCTACACAGATGTATTAACCACGAAAGTAGAATTCTATGAAATTGATATTTAAATGAAACACATTATCATCGGCGATCTCCATGGTGGAAGCACCTGGCCTGGCAAACCTATTTCCATGAACTGCACCGTTGACCAAACTTTGATATCACAATTTGTGACATCAAAGTTCATAAACAACAAACATTCCAACCAAATTTAAATAAAAGGAGCTTATCACAATTTGAGATAAGCTGCCATTGACTTCTTATCCGGTCAGGGGACAACACTTCATTCTACCCTCCATGGGGGACACTCAGGGTACCCAACACCTGCATATTCAAAGACAATTTCCGCAAAAACCAGTGGCAAATCATTGATCCTCAATTCCCATTAATTTAATGCCGATTAAATCAGGTTCCCACCCTCTCTGCTACCCAAAGCCCCTCACCGATCCAGGCAATTTTGTCCTGTCGCCGGCAATCAACTGTAAGCCCGACCACAGCACGTTGTTTGACATCCAGGGAAGAAACATTACTCTGCCAGCAGCGGAGAATCCGGCGAAAGTGAGCGTAAAACCGCAAAACCCGAAAGCGCCGGGGCAGGCTGAAATGCCCATATCGTAGGATGTGACGCGAGTATTCCCGAACCAAGATATTCCAGGGAGCCCCAAAAAGGCTCCCTTTTGTTTTATAAATGATTTACATACGCAAAAGGCGGCACGCAGTACGGCTGCCGCATTATCAAATTGCCGAAGTCAAACCGCTCGGCCAAAACCACGAGATCGAAGCCTATCTCCGCACCAGCGGGATCTGGCTACAAGCCCAAAACAAACTCAAAGAAGTCTACTATTATGTACAGGACGAAAGTAATCGCCGTAAGAACTTTTTCGCCGCAGGCTGGCTCAATGAACTGGGGCACTGGCAAGTCGCCGCGCCTAATTTCACCGGTTGCCTTTGTCGTCCCGCCCTGACTATTTTTCCGGGCGAAAAAGATGAAGCCTGGCTATTTGAGACTTGCTTTGATTACCTCCGCCACCCGGAGCTACTAAATACAAAGGCGCATATCATCATCCTGAACGATCCCGGCTTATTAGCGGCCGGATTAGCCAAAGCAAAAGAATTCCACCAAACCCGGACATTTTTCAACAACCCTTTGCCAGCACCCTAAAAAGCTTAAATTTGGGAACCCATGCAAACCGAAGAAGCAGAACATATCACACACCCGACCAGCACCGCCGGCCAATTCATCCTCGAATATCCCGGCGGCCGGAGAGTACTTGTTGAAATCGACCCCGCCACCGGCAAAGAAACATTCATCCGGGAACTTTAACGCAAAAAACACCACCACAGCTACACCGCTATATTTTGTTTTTTTACGGAGCAAGATGTCCTTTTGTCGGACGGAAACGGATTTCCGCCGCCAAAAGGATTCTTGCCCTAAAGGGTAGCTGTAAAACTTCGCAACTTGTTTTCCCTATGGCCGAGGATCCAAAACGAAAAGGGCGTCCGCCAAAAAAAGCAGGCAAACGGACGTTTAAGATCGATGTCCGTTTCACCGAAGCTTAATAGCTGAAAAGCCAAACGAATCATCTGTAAAAGATGCACTCAAAGCCAACATCGCCGCCCTCTTTTTAAGCGCCGAGTTGAACCTCCCTTTTGAATTAGGGGAATATGTCGGCTATATCCAATCCTGGTCCCAGCTGATCAAGGAAGAACCCGCTGAACTGTTCAAAGCCGCTAATGACGCGCAATACATCGCCGACAAAGTAATCGGCCTTGAAAAAAAAAGAGCCAGCGAACAGGCATTGACCACGGTGCTGAATAAAGGCGACGAGATTTCCTACAAGGGCGATACCATTAAAGTCCTTGCCATTCTGAGAGGCAAGACCGCCCAGGTCGAAAACTCCGACGGGGCTAAGTTCAAGGTAGGGCCAAAAGACGGCTTGTATGCTGCATTGGTTAATGCGAAAAATAACCCGTAGCAACACGAAGCCGTGGTGCACGAAATGAAACAAAGTGAGGAACAACAAAATTATGCCATAGCCAGATGATGCAGGAAGTATTTGAAGAAGAGGACATCCCAGTAGCGGAGTTTGAAAACATCGGCTTGTCCAAAGACGGGCGGCTCAGTTTGGGAGCGGAGGACTTGAAAGTGCTGCTTTCCGGCGTACGGATTTGCTCCGTTTGCATAACCTCGAGGATGGCGACATCAAAATTATGAACCTGGACGCCAAGCTGTCGCTTCAAAGAAACGAGCGAGGTGGTCTTGACCTGTTGATCCATCCCGTTTACCGGGAGATGATGACGCCTGCTTATGTGACGGACGAAGAAGCGGAAAAACTCTCCACGGGTGAGCTCTCAGCCCTTGATAAAGTCGTTGAAGTAAACGGCATTAAGAAAGAGGTGGTCATAGAATTTGATCAGGACACGCAGGAGTTTGTCATTACCGACACCGAGCGTATCCTGGCGCCTGACCTGGTCAATAATGAGAAGCTGACGCCGGAGCAGAAACAGCGCTTTAAGAAAGGGAAAGAAGTTGAACTACAGGATGGCACAAAATTCCGGTTCTCGGCAACCGCTTCGGAAGGTATGCGCTCCAACCGGCTGCACCTGATCGCCTCGCTCATCGTGGACGGCGGCCTGAGTTATGTGCTTTATAAGGGGTTGAAGGCCATGAGCAAAAAAGAACCGAAAGTCTCTGAAGACTATAGCCGGGGTTATTACCATGCTTTGGAAGACATGAAAGTCCGCCAGGTCAAAGACCGGATGAAAGGTCAGAACGTCAACTCCCGTTGACAAGCTACTTAGAAAGACTGGGCATCCACCCCAAAGTCCAGTCCTTCTTTAAACCCTATTTAACAATAACAGGCGAGACGCTAATTTTTAATCATGGTAATGCTTACGAGCATGTCAGCGCAGATTTTCATAAAATACCAATTACTGAAGAATTCTGGACCGCCGGCGAACTAACCTTAGCAACTGACATTTTTATCTGCGGTTCTGCCATGGACGCGATAGCCTGGCTCAATTTAAATGGCCATCGCTACCGCCAATTCCAAACGCTTTGCTTTATCAGCACCGGAAATGTGCCCCATTCTTATCATGCAGAAACCATCCAAAAATATATGCCCAAAAAAAAACTCCATTTCTTATTCAGTAAAGACTCACTAGGAGCCATCTGCGACCTCAAGTTCTCTTCCTTTATTCGCAACAAACCATTAAAGATCAGTTATGAAGAACAACGCTACGAGGTCAATTTCGAAAATAAGAATTATGAATTTGAGCATTTGAGCCTTAGTGCGCTCGAAAAAGCCACCGGCTACAACTTCCGGATCCGCACCCATAAACCAAAAAATGCCAGCACCTATTATGAACTACTCCGAAACCGACATCCCCCTTAGGCCCTCGCCTATTTTTGCTTTTCTGAAGATCCTGCCGTTTGCCCTATGCACTTTAGGGCTCTTATTTCTGGCGAGCAGGTACGTTCCTGATTTAATTTGGCCCAGCCTTTTCAGCCTGGCATTCGGGATATACCGCTATATATTTATCCGTCGGGTTATATATCTTGTTACAACGGAATATATCCGTATAACAAAAGGTATTTTCTTCAAACAAGTCGACACTGTTGAAATGTTCCGGGTTAAGGATTATGTCATCACTGAACCGTTCCTATTGCAAATCTTTAAACTGATGGATCTCCATCTCAAGACTACCGACCCCGAAAATCCCATTCTCTGGCTCCGTGGCATCCCCCAATCCGATATTGTAGACATCATTCGCGAACGCGTCCTCGACAGTCGGCAGCACAACCGGATTTTTGAGATCAATTAAACTATCTGAAGAAAAAGCAATCAAATGCTAATATTATTAGTAATTTAGTCTGATTAATGTTATGAAAACTTTCATCCACTTCATTCTCACCTGCTTTATTTCCACCGGTGCGCTCCTCGGCGCGACCAAAGCAGCCAACCCCTACCCCTATTTCGCCGTCATGGCTATAGCTTGGGCATTATTTATCTGGAGGGTATCCGTCAGAAACAAACGCAAATCCGGACGAGACTCAGGAGAACAGGCATTTCGAGAATACATGCGGTCAAAACTTCCTAATCATTAATTTCGTTTAATGATGTAAATTTCCTCCATAATAGTTATTTTTGATGAAAATATACATCATGAGCTTTAAAAAACATATTGTCTTTCCAAAACAAATGAAGCTTTTAGAGGAATTCGGCGAAAACCTGAAACTTGCGAGAAAACGTCGCAAATTGACGGCAATACAAGTGGCAGAACGGGCAGGAATTGACCGGGGCACACTCCGGGAGGTCGAGAAAGGCAATCCAAGTGTCTCGCTAGGTGCTTACATAAATGTATTACGTGTTTTAAACTTGCAAGAGGATATTTTAAAGGTGGCGGCCGACGACACCTTTGGAAGAAAGTTACAGGATTTATCAATTTTGAAATAACGTTTATGGTAACAAGTAACACAACTGATATTTGGGTATTTGCACATTGGAAAGGAATGCAAGAACCAAAGCTGGTCGGCATACTTACCGCGCAACAAGCAAAGGGCAGAAAGTCATTTAGTTTTCAGTACGATAACAACTGGATGGATTCCCGCGAAAAATTATTATTAGACCCTGATATCGGGTGGTATGGCGGCCCACAATTCCCAGAGAAAAAACAAAATTTTGGGATTTTCACAGACTCCATGCCAGATACGTGGGGACGGAAATTGATGCAAAGAAAAGCGGCCCATATTGCGAAAACAGAAGGAAAAAGAGCATCTGGACTTTACGAAGTGGATTATTTGTTAGGAGTTCACGATTTTACACGAATGGGAGCATTACGTTTTAAAACTGATCCTTCAGGTCCCTTTTTAGACAACGACCCACATAGACCCGCTCCACCCTGGACTTCTATAAGAGAACTGCAATATAGCGCTCGCTCTTTTGAACACGACGTAACTGAAGAAGAAGAAAGATGGATTGAATCACTATTTGCGCCAGGATCTTCTTTGGGTGGGGCGCGCCCAAAAGCTAATATTGTTGATGATAAGGGCGAGTTATGGATTGCGAAATTCCCCTCACGGAACGATACCATCGATAAAGCCAATTGGGAGTATCTTGCGCATATGCTTGCTATTCAGTCCGGAATCCAAATGTCAGATTGCCGGCTGGAAAATGTGTATGGTGACTATAATACTTTTTTCACAAAAAGATTTGACCGATCATTTAGTGAGCGTATCCATTTTTCGTCGGCAATGACCATGACCGGTTATCATGAGGAACTTATAAAAGACTATAATCCGAGCTATTTAGAAATTGCCGAATTTATTCAACATGACGCGACCGCCAGTAAAGAAGATTTACAACAACTCTGGCGTAGGATCATTTTTAACATCGCCGTTTCAAATACTGATGATCACTTAAGAAATCATGGATTTTTGTTAAGTGATAAAGGCTGGAGACTCTCACCGGCTTATGATCTTAATCCATCTACTGATAAGACTGGATTAGGACTAAATATTGACTTAGATAGCAATGACCTTGACTTAGATCTTGCCAAAAGTGTTGGTGAATATTTTCAGTTGAACAATAACGAAATGAACCACATCATCGAAGATGTCAGAGCCGGAACATCAAACTGGCGGGAACATGCTCAAAATATAAACATTCCCCGCCAGGAGCAAGAGCAAATGGCTGCAGCGTTTACTTTCGACAATCAAAGACCCATACAATTGGGCTATAATCGTTAACCTATTGCTCCACTTGCACTTTTTCCGTCACCACAATCTCCGGTCTACCCTTATAATCGATCACCTTCCCGCTCACACAAATCAATTTCCCGTCTAAATTGTCAGCCAGTCCTTTTGAATCTCCCCTCAACACAACCGTAAATAAAGAATTCGGATAGGCCCCACCCATATTTACCAAAACCATGCTGCCAAAATCCTTATGCCCATAAACTTTGGAGCAGACTTTCACCGTCTCTCCGATGTGATTAGCGACATCCGATTCTTTGATGGTCATTACCGCTACCAACGTCTGAACTTTTTGCTGAGGTGATGTTGCAATGTTTGTTTTCGCGAAGATCGCATTCAATAAACCTGCCAACCGTATACCCGCCTTTTCAATCCGGTTCTCGACGATGGACATATGCGCCTGGTAATAAGCATCATCGATCTTTGTCCCGTTCTTGCTAATTTCACCATAAAGCTGCGTGCTGATCTGGTAACTCTCCCAGGCCCAGGTCATTTGGGAATCACTTTGCCATTGGGCGATTTGCTGTGGGGTGGCTTTGTCAAAGTTTTGGGCGAGTTGTGTCTCGCTTAGACCGGCGTGCTCCAGCATCTTCGTATCCCAGAGGCTGTGCAAATTGGTGCCTTTGCCATCATAGCGCACCTGGATGGTGTTGCCGCCTTTATCCTCAGCCCGGCTGACGTGCATCGGTTGATGAATATCGCCTACAAAATGAATGACATATTTCAATGCATTGACCCGGTCTTCCCTGCTGGCTTTATCGTCAGCCAAAATTCCTTCTTCTTTTACCAATGCCGTGTAAACATCTTCTTTGCTGCTTACTTGCTTGCTAAAATCCTCAAACGACAAACCCAATTCCACATTAATAAAATGCCAGGACGAAGTCGACCTATCCCGATTATCATCCGCCCAGCTCGCCACATCCGCCAGCGACTCATTGCCTAATAAAGCCGTCACCCCGGCCTTCGCCTGGCTCGTCAAGTGGTTTGCCGCGATTAAACCGATCGTGCTATGCCCTGTCCTTCCCCAGGCCGCCAGGAACAGCGTAACCAATATTCCAGTCACTGCCGTGGTGATCCGCCGCGGTCGCTTTTTCCTAACCGCTTCACTGTTTTGAAACACTGGTTTGACCGGCTCTTCTTCCCGGATGCTTATTGTCAGCTGCCGGTCCCCCATCTGCTCTCCGTTCAAAGCCAGGATCACACCTTCCGCCGACTTTAGGTCGGCCATCTCCACAAATCCATAACCCTTGCAGACGCGGGTTTTCTTATCCCGTACCAGCTTCACTGTTTTGATATCGCCGTGCGGCGCGATCAGCTCCGCCAACTGCTGTTCATCCATATCCAGCGGAAATCCGCCTACAAATAATTTGATCATGATAAATGTAAAAGGTTGCTAAAATAAAGTACTTTTTGCGGCATTAGCAAGTTCGGCTGCCTGGAAAGCCCACTCGACCACCTGTGCGATGGTAGTCAGCATCACATCGAAATCCTTTTTATTTTTCAGATCGATGCCGGCCACCGTGCCGGCATCGGCGCTGTCATGCAGCACATTAAAATAGATCCCGCCGACCAGCATCGCCATAACCGCCTTTAAACTGATCCCGCTGTTTCGAAAATGGTTTTCCGCCAGCTCCAGCAAGCGGACCCCTTCCCGTTCACGGTTTTGACAAGCGGCCCGCATCAGCGGATTGTATTCACTGATCTGCCAATGCACCAGCTTTTGCATTTCCTTTTCCTGGTGGAAATAGCGGAACTGATCCTGCAGCATTTGGATAAAACAGTTCTTCAATTCCTCTGTAGTCGATTTATCCGGCAATTCCAGCGATGCAAAATAAGGCAGCCAGGAGTCTTTCTGCCCGATGTAGGCTTTCAGCAAACCATTCAGGTTGCCGAAATATTCATAAACCATCGGTTTGCTCACGCCTGCGCGAAGCGCGATCTTATTCACGCCTAAACCTTGATAGCCTTTCTCCTTTAAAGTCTCGCCGACCGCCCCGGTCAGCCTGGATATTTTATCCTCGGGGTTTCTTTTTCCTGGCATAATTTCTTTTAAGATAAAGTTAAGAATGGTTTTGCTACTTAGTGGTAGATAACTCCAAAAATCTATAACTCCTCAAACGGCACCAGGCTTTCCTCGACGATCAAGCCACTCTTGCAAAAGCCCAGCAAATAGGGACCTTCCAGACGACGGTACAATTCCGCCAGGTCATCATCGCTTCCCGTTTTCGAAATTACAAAAGTCCCCTCACCCAGGCTGCTTAAATGAGCGCCGTATTTCCCGATCAAAAGCCAAAGCTCATTTGTTAAAGCCGCGCTCTCCAAACGATAAAATCCGGTTTTCTTCAGGTTATCGCCATAAGTCTGCACTGCATAAACTTCCACGATCTTTTTTAGCCGCTTAACAAAAGGAGACAAACCTGTTGCAGGGACTACTGCTTCTAATGTTAACATCACCAGGTCGCTAATGTCGGTCCTGGCCACATTCAGGCTGAGCATCTCATAGCTCCTTTTGTTAAAATGAACCAGGATCTGGCCAACGAGACCTTTTTTGTCTTCGGCATAGATCGAAAAGATAGTTGGTAATTGGGTTGTTGCTTTTTTCATCATCGTTATAAAATAAAAAAGCCCCCCGGTTGTCCGGGAGGCTGGTGATATGTTTCAAGTTTTAAGACAATATCAGGACGCTCCCGGAATAATAGGAATAATCAGGACCACCACAATAATTATTGTGCTCAGGATAATGCTATGGAGTTTGGTGGTTCCCATTGATGAAGGCAAGGTATAAATTCCGCTCGTTAAAAAAAAGCGCAGCTATCTTCAAATCTTCATTTAATATTTTTCATCGCCAGCCCAATGCCGGGGCGACATGCTCTAAAATAGCAGACAGGACATGAACATTATAATCAACGCCCAAAGTGTTCGGTATGGTCAGGAGCAATGTATCCGCTTCCTGTATGGCTTCGTCCTGCGCCAGTTCTTTGATAAGCTGATCTGGTTCAGCTGCATAGCTCTTGCCGAAGACCGCCCGTTTATCGGCTTCGATATAACCAAAGCTATCTGCCCCTTTTCCTTGCTGTCCGAAGTAGGCTCTGTCCTGCTCATTTACCAGCGCAAAAATGGAGCGGCTGACCGAAACCCTCGCTTCACGCTGATGCCCGGCTTTTTTCCAGGCTTCTTTATATAACCTGATTTGTTCTGCCTGCTGGATATGGAACGGCTTGCCGTTTTCGTCAAATTTCAAGGTAGAGCTTTGCAGGTGCATGCCGTTTTCGGCGGCCCAAACCGCGGTTGCATTAGAGGCCGCTCCCCACCAGATCCGTTCCCGCAATCCGCCCGAATGCGGTTCCAGTCGTAATAAGCCCGGCGGGTTCGGAAACATCGGATGGGGATTAGGCCGGGCAAATCCTTCACCTTTTAATTGCGCCAGAAATTCTAAACCCTTTTGCCGCCCCATATCCGCTTCGTTTTCTCCTTCAGCAGGTGCAAAACCGAAATAACGCCAGCCTTCGATGACCTGCTCGGGCGAGCCCCGGCTGATGCCTAATTGTAAACGGCCCCCGGAGATCAGATCGGCCGCACCGGCATCTTCCACCATATAAAGTGGGTTCTCATAGCGCATATCGATGACACCGGTTCCGATCTCAATTTTGCTGGTCCTGGCGCCGATAGCCGAAAGCAAGGGAAATGGCGAGGCCAATTGCCGGGCAAAATGATGAACCCGGAAGTAAGCACCGTCCAAACCGATTTCTTCGGCGGCGATAGCTAGGTCAATTGACTGCAGTAGTGTATCCCCTGCGGTACGGGTCTGATAAGCGGGATGATCAGACCAATGCCCGAATGATAAAAATCCAATTTTCTTCATCAAATATTCATTGTTTACCAGCAAATGTAAGCATACACCAACAACTTATTTTTTTTCAAATAGCTTGCCCTGTTTTAGCCCCGGCGTTACTTCCTCAAAAGGATACTTACCCTTGATATGGCGGTTGAACCAAATGCCTTTAACCATCGTCGAACGCATTTCCCGGAAAACCTTTTCCGGAACCTTCAGGTAATGATAGACTTTGCCCGAATGGTAGCGTATGGTGAGCGTTTCCGAGGCGGCATCATAATCATAAGCGGCGATAACAGCTGAAGGCATGGCTCAGATAGTTGGAGTTAAGTCTAAACAAAAACAATACCAATCGGAAAACGGATTTGCCCCCCGGGGCGCCTATCAAAACATTCTGCTCCCCAATTGTTATATCCTTAATCACACATCACCTACCGTACAGCGGATCGCTTAAGTTTTCCTTTCAACTTACCCGACACACGATATTTTAGGCTAATTATCACCGCGTGAAAAAACGTATTTTAATAGTAGACGACCACCCGGCGATCCTGGAAGTTGTCGCTGAAGCCCTGGCCTACGAGCATTTCGAGGTATTGGATATTGCGCTGGGGAGCCAGCTTTTCGTCGCCGTGCGGGATTTCAGGCCGGACCTGATCTTACTGGACTACAAATTAGCGGACACCAATGGCGGCGACCTTTGCCGGCAGCTCAAGGATACGCCGGAATACCGGCATATTCCGGTGATCATCTTTTCGGCCTATTTTACGCCTGCCGATACCCATAAGCCCGGCGGCTGCGACGGTATCCTGTATAAGCCTTTCGATTTGCAATCACTGCTCGCTACCGTGAATGGTCACCTGGCAGACAGTTTGATGGAATAATCCGCGCTTCAGACCAGGGCCGATAATATCTCTGAGATGGAGAATTTAGCACCGCAAACGAACTCATCAGCCGCGCCGTAATAAATGGTCAGCTCGTCTCCCCTGACAATATGCCCGTTGGTAAAAACGACGTAACCAAAAAAGCCGCTCAGCTCATAGGTTTCGGTCGGCACCATAATGGGGTCCGGGGTCCGGGCCAATACCCGGGATGGATCATCCAGGTCCATCAGGAAGGCGCCCAGGCAATACTGATTTTTAGCGTTGGCCCCGTGGTAGACCGCCAGCCAGCCGCGTTCAGTCCTGATCGGTGCGGCGCCGGCGCCAACCCTGGCGCTGTCCCATAGTCCCGGGCGGCTTTTGATCAGGCACCGGTGGTTACCCCACCGGACACCATCCGTGGATTCTGCCAGCCAGATATAATTACCCCCGATCTCGACGCTGCTGGGTCGGTGCAGCGCATAATATTTATCGCCAATCCTTTCTTCAAAAATAGCGCAGTCCTTATTATGCGGCGGGAAGATGACCCCCTTCTTTTCAAAGTTGACCCAGTCCTTTGTGGTGCGCAATCCGACGCCAACCCCGCTATCGGATACGGCGGTATAGGTCAGGTAATAAGTATCGGCCATGCGGCTTACCCGGCAGTCTTCGATGCCGAAGCGTTCCAGCTCACCGCTGCCGAATAAGGAAGCATGACTATCCGGCTCAATAAAATGGATTCCGTCAGTACTGCTTAATAATCGTAAGTGAGATATCGTAGTCAGGTAATCCAGCCCCTTATATTTAATGACCCGGGCATCGGTGGCGACCAGGTCGGGGTCGTTCAGGGGTACTTCGATGATTTCGGTATTACCGGTCGCGTTGATGACCGGGAAATATAACACCCCTTCTTTTTGGGCGATACTTTCGGCCACCCGGACCAGCAGCCAGATTTTATCTTCAAACTGAAATACGCCAGGGTTCAGCAGGCTGATCACCTGCAGGCCCGGGTTACTTGGCTTAACGTCTTTGGGCAGCAACAGCGGGTTTTCCGGGAAGCGCCGGGCCAGATCTTTCATGGCTGTTTAACCTGATTTTTTCGTCTAATGTTTCTGCTAACAAAGAATTAAATTTTTTAAAAACAATATCAGCATGCCGTAGTTATTGGTACACGTTTTTATTTAATGGCGCTTTTTAGCAGCGTTCACGTAATTATTGAATTGTTTAACCGATTAAATTTTTTACCATGAATGCACGATCACCCTGGGCCACTGCGGTCAAAGCATTATTTCACGGGCAGGACCTGCCCGCCCGGTATCAGGAAGAAATCGCCGGTTATGGTGTAAAAATCCATAGCCTGAATAATTCGGTCTGGATTGCCATTACCTGCCCCGAAGGAACGCAGGCCGTACTCCGCCCGGCCTATGCACCCAATGATTATTTACAATTAGGGAAAGTAAGCCGGGAAGCAAATGGGGTTACGCTTAACCTGTCGGCCAGCATCGGCCACTACCAGGTCAAACTGGAATTCCCGGACAAGGCAAAGCCGCTGTTTCGTTATACGACTACCCTTACCGCCCGCGAGCCTTTACTGGTGCCCTTCTGGCCGAGGGACCTGGTGGTCACCGGTCCGGACGAAAGCGATAAGGACCCGGAGGGAACAATTCTGATCAAACAGGAAGGCACGCGTTCAGGTTTGCAGTATATCACCCTGGACCAGCCAGGTTCCGGCGCACTCCTATATTTTCAAAATCTGACCGCACTGAACGATTATGCCCAGGCGACGGAAACCTCGCTGGGTGGCGTGGTTGGCGGCAGCTGGCCGGAAATGGGTTTTGCCCTGCCGCCTACGCTAAAGGAAAAACCGCTGCCTGCGCATAAAGAGTTTGTGCTTTCAGATGCCTTCCTGGCTTTTAGCCCGGAAAACCCCAAGGATGAGCTGGAGCAGGCCAAACAGTTTTTGAACCTGCTGGCAGATATTTACCTGCATTTACCCAAGCCTGCTACCCAATATTACAACTGGCCGGATACGCTGGCAAAGGGCCTGCATGACCTGGAGTTCAGCCATGGCTGCTGGTCGCATGGCGCGGAACAGGATTACCTGAATGCCTACGTGGCCGATTATAAAACGCCGCCCGAACTGATGGTGCAATTAGCCGTGCTGTTACCGCTGACCGATTATTACGACTGGTGCAAAACCGAACTGCCGGCTATTAAAAAGATCCAAAATGGCCTGGACGCTTTTTACAATAAGAAATTGAAAACGGTGGTGCGTTTCCTGCCGGCACTGGCGAAGGAACTGGACGGCTCGGAAGAGCAGCTGAAACCCAATGTGATGGATTCCTGGTACCTGCACCATCCTTTGCTGAATTTAGGGCGACTGGCGATCCGCGGGGATGAGCAGGGGAAAAAGCTTTTTTTGGATTCGATCGGTTTTACCGTAAAGGTCGCCCGGCATTTCAATTATGAATGGCCGGTGCTATACGATATGGAAACGCTGGAAGTGGTTAAAGCGGAAACCCAGCCGGGCAAGGGCGGGGAAAAAGATGTAGCCGGCTTATACGCCCTGGTCATGCTTCATGCCTGGCAGCTGACCAAAGAAAACAAGTATTTACTGGAGGCTAAAAAAGCGGCAAAAACTTTACAGGGTAAAGGCTTCCAGCTATTTTACCAGGCCAATAATACCGCCTTCTCCGCCAATGCCATGCTGTGGCTGTACAAAGAAACAAGGGAACAGCTTTACCTGGACCTTGCCTATCTATGCATTGCCAATATTGTCCAAAACTTCCAGTTATGGGAATGTAACTACGGTTATGCGAAAGATTACGCCACCTTTTTTGCGATGTTCCCCCTTGGGGATGCGCCTTATACCGCAGCGTACGAGGAACAGGAGGTTTTCGCAGCTATGCATAATTTCCTGCTGTACGCCGAAGATGAGGATATGCTGCCTTCCGTGTCGCTGCTGATCCCGGAGTTCCTGAAATACATCTTAAACAGGGCGGCCTATTACTATCCGCCTAACCTGCCTAAAGAAATGCTGTCAGATGAAGTGAAGACAGGGCAAGTTGATCATAAGCTTTGGATCGCCATCGAGGATATTCACGATGGCTGGGAAAAATCAGGCACGGTCGGCCAGGAAGTGTACGGTGCGGGCGTAGCCTTTGGCATTGTGCCCCGCCATTTCTACCACGTACCCGGTGAAGATTTTATGATCTACCTGGATTACCCGACCGCTAGTTTTAAATACCGCAAAGGCAGCGGCGTCACTTTTAAAGTCAAGGGTGATGCGCGCTTGAGTTGCCGCATGCTCATCGTGAAAGGCAAACAGGCTTTGCCGGCATTTACGGTACAGGGGGGGGAAACGGAACTTAAAGGCCAGCACCGGAAAGACGGGCATATCGAATACACCGTCGGCGGCCACCAACAAATTAAAATTAACTGGAAATGAAACTGACATGGAAACACTAATCACTTTATTCGGCCAGGGAAAGGATTTAAACGCCTTGCAAATGAGTTGCCGCGGCATCGTGGTCTTCATTATCGCGCTGGCCCTGATCCGGATTTCCGGACGGCGGTCATTCGGGGTACGCAGCCCATTGGATAATATCATCAGCATATCGTTGGGCGCGGTGCTGAGCCGGGCCATTGTCGGCGCCTCTGATTTTTTACCGGTCATCGTGACTTGTTTTGTGATCGTCCTGATCCACCGGCTGGTGGGCTGGCTGATCGCCGTCAGCAAGCCTTTCGGGCGTTTTATCGAAGGCGAAAAAATATTGCTTTTCCAGGACGGTGTGTTCTTAAAAGAGCACATGAAAAAGGCGCTGGTTTGCCAGGAAGACCTGATGCAGGGCGTCCGTAAGTCTGCGCTGACCGAAAATATGGACCTGATCCAAAAAGTTTATATGGAGCGCAACGGGGAGATCAGCGCGATCAGAAAATAGGGACTCTTTGGAACGGAAATTGTATCCACCCACATGATAATCAATGCAGTCTGATTTATTAGTATTAAAATTAAAAACTGAACAAAATGCCTACTACAAAAACAAACAAAAAGGCGGTTGCAGCAGCTGCAAGCCGCACACCAGAAGCAGAAAGTGCTTTAAAAGAATTATTCGTTGACGAGATCAAGGACATCTACTGGGCCGAAAAGCATTTAGCTGCCGCCCTGCCCAAAATGATCAAAGGGGCAACTTCGGAAGACCTGAAACAAACGATCAGCAATCATCTGGAAGAAACCAAAAACCAGGTGACCCGGCTGGAAAGCGTATTCGCTTCCATCGGCGAAAAAGCCGTAGCTAAGAAATGCCTGGCCATGGAAGGTTTATTGAAGGAAGCTACCGAGCTGTTATCGGACACCGAAAAGGGAACTGAAGTGCGCGACGTGGCGATCATTTCGGCCGCGCAAAAAGTGGAGCATTACGAGATCGCCTCTTATGGCACGCTGCGTACCTTAGCCGGCACTTTAGGCTACAGCGAAGCACAAGGCTTGTTCGACGAAACATTAGCCGAAGAAAAGAACGCCGATTCGCTGCTGACCCTGGTAGCGGAAAATTATGTGAATGAAGCGGCGGCGGCCGAAGTAGAATAATAAGTAGTAGACCATAGTTTTAAACCGTAAGGGTCGCCTCGGCGGCCCTTACTTATAAGATGGCCAAATGGAAACCGAACCGCGTACCCCCTTAAAGGAGCTTAGCCGGCAGGAATTGCGTCAATTTTTTATCAGTCATCTGAACCGCATCTTTTGCGCCAAGAGCCAACTGGTGGAAAAGCTGCCGGAACTGGCCAGGCGTTCTCATTTCCGGGACCTGCGGCAGGCGATCGGTGAAACTGTCGAAACTGTAGAGGATCAGATCTCCCGGATCAAACAAATGTATATCGCGCTGGACGCTTTTTACCGCCCGGAGGGTTGTGCCGGACTGGCCGGCATCCTGGATGAAGTATTCCAGTCGATCGGTGTTCCGGGGGAAAGCCCGGCGCTGCGTGACCTGTCTATTTTGTTTTACCTGCAAAACATGGAGAGTATCGAAATGGCCTCTTTTAAGATGATGATCTTTGTTGCAGGTAAGCTGGGGGAACCCGGTATAGAACAGATGCTGCTGGAATGCTTTGATGAGGCCAGGGAAGACAAACTGCTTTTAAAAGAGATCACCGCCAATTATTTATAGTGCATGAAAAAGAAGTCCCCCTCGCCTCTTATTGGTTTTTTGAAAAGTGTCCGGCTGCTTTACCTGTTGCTGGTGATCGTCGTCCTGGCGGTGATCGTGGTCCGGCTGGCCTTGCCGGGCATTGTCAAAAACTATGTGAATAAAAAGCTGAATGAGCTGCCCGGCTATACCGGGCATGTGGGTGATATTGATATCCACCTCCTGCGCGGAGCCTATGTGATCCATGATTTGCTATTAAAGAAAAAATCCGACCCGGAGAAATATCCCTTCCTGCAGATCAAACATGCGGATCTGTCGCTGGAATGGAGTGCCCTGTTCAAAGGGCGGCTGGTGGGCGAAGTGATCCTCGATCAGCCGGCGGTCAACATTTTGACGACCGAAAAAATTTCCAAGGAGCCCTCCAAGGAAAGCTGGACAAAGACAGTTAAAGCGCTGATGCCCATGACGATCAACCGGCTTCAAGTGAACAATGGGAATTTTGCTTACCGCGATCTTAATAAACAACCGCATACCAACTTGCATATTGACCGGATGCAGTTAACGGCCCTGAACCTGGCTAATGTAGAAAAGTCAGGGAATCCCCTGCCGTCGCAGGTTAACCTCACCGGTATATCCATTGGAGAAGGGCACCTGAAGCTGGATATGAAAGTGAATGTATTAAAGGATTTGCCCGATTTTGATATGGGTTTGCGGCTAACGGGCGCCAACCTGCTCAGCCTGAACGGGTTCTTCGAAGCCAACGCCAAAATGAATATCGCGGGGCAGCATTGATATTTTCAGCAAGCTCCAATTGAAAGACGGCGAAATGAATGGCTATGTCAAGCCGTTTATTAAAGATTTGAAAGTATTGGATGCCAAGAAGGACATCAAGAAAAAAGGCGGCGTATTGCGGGTAGTCAAAAAAGCGGTCGTCGGCCTGTTCGCCAAGGCGGTTACCAATCCTAAAACAAAAAAGATCGCCACGGTGATCCCCATCAAGGGAAATGTCAAAAATCCCAAGACCAGCGGCTGGGTCACTTTGTCGGTGTCCTTAAAAATGCCTTTGTCCAGGCCTTTCATGAAAGCTTGAGCAATGAAATTAAATTTCAGCAGCCTGCAAAAACGAATCAAAAATAAAGGCCTGGTCATGAAAAAACGATCCAAACCGGTTGTTAATTCTATGTCATATATTTAACATATTGTTAATGTATTATACTACTAAGCAAATAAGTCAATAAAATTGCTTATCTTACCTATTATTAATATAAATACAATGCAAAAAGAAGGAACAGTGAATTTTTCAATAACCAAAAGGGTTTTGGATTTATTTCACAAAATGACGACAGGAACGAGATCTTCGTTCATGTTACCGGGCTCATCGATGAGATTCGTGAAAACGACCAGGTGGAGTACGATGTACAGGAAGGCAAAAAAGGCCTCAACGCGATCAATGTTAAAGTAACCTAATACATCACTATAAAAATTATCGTAAAGCATCCGCTTTTACCGGCGGGTGCTTTTTTGTTAACTGAAATTTAAATATTAAAATTATGGCAAAATCACAGGCTACCTTCATGAAGAAGCAGCGCGAAAAAAATCGCCAAAAGAAAAAAGAAGATAAAGCAACACGTAAGCAGGAACGACGGGAGTATTCGACGGGAGGGCAATTAGAGCAAATGATGGCTTATGTCAATGAGATGGGCGAACTGACTTCAGTAATGCCGGCAACCCTTTTTAAAAATTCGGAAGCGGCATAAACAGCCCTGGCACCAAAATGCCGTTATCGCCGGCTGCTTCAAACGATCTGGCAACAATAAACAAGTTAATTTACCGTTTATTTATCATAGTCCTTCGGGAAGATCTACCAAGCACCTGCCGTTTTTGGCCCGACGCGCCACAAACATTTCCCGTTTGAAACTAAGTTTAGCTTAATCAATTATAGCGCTCAGCTCAGCGGCAAACCCAGGCCGACAGTGAACCATTAACTTTCTCTGTTTACCATACCTGCTACCAGCCATGGAAAAGCCATGTCTGTATTTTACCTCCTTAAATTATTTTGTGCTGATCATACTCCTATTTTTCATAGCGCACTGGTTTCTATCGCTATTCTTTCAAACTTTTTTCCAGCACCGCTATGCCTCCCACCGGATGTTTACCACCAGTAAGCTCTGGGAGCGGGTATTTTATTTACTGGCTTACCTCTTTGAAGGTGCCTCCTTTTTGAACCCGCGCGCCTATGCGCTGATGCACCGGGCACACCATGCTTACAGCGATACCGAGCAGGACCCGCATTCGCCGCACTTTTTCGTCGATGTGTATCAAATGATGAAAGCGACGATCATCACCTTCGGGGATTATGTTAAAAGGATCAAAGACCCGGAAGCCCAGTTCCCGGGGCATTACCCGGAATGGCCGCTGATCGACCGCATGGGTTCTTCCCTCCTGTCCAGGCTATTATTCGGCGCGGCTTATACCACATTTTATATCTTTTTCGCCGCGCATTGGTGGTTGTTCCTGTTGCTGCCCATCCATTTCATGATGGGCCCGATCCATGGCGCGATCGTCAACTGGTGCGGTCATAAATACGGCTACAGTAATTTCGATAATAAGGACAAATCCAAAAACACAACGCCCTTCGACTTTTTGATGCTGGGCGAGCTGTTCCAGAATAACCACCACAAACATCCCAACAGTGCCAACTTCGCCAAACGCTGGTTCGAGATCGACCCGGTCTACCCGGTGATGAAGATCATGCACTGGCTCCGGATTATTAAATTAAGAAAAGCTTATTAACATAATTCATTAACTATAAAAATAACAACATGAGTAAAGATAAAGGCAGTAAAAATGTAAAAAAAGCGCCGGCTACCGAGGGTAAAAAGGCGACATCCGATTACCAGGCCGGGAAGAAATCAGTGTCAGCTGATATAAATGCCGGAAATAAGAAAAAATAACATGAACGATCAAAAATCAGCCCTCAGACAGGCCAACGAATACCTTTACGATCTGCGCAATACGGCCGCAGAGAACGGCTTTAAGCCGGATGAAAAATGGCAGCTCAGCCTGGTTACCTACGCGGACAAAGCCGCTATTGAAAAGAAGTATCATGCCGCGGTAGCTGCAAAAGCAAATCCGGAAGATCTTTCCGCCATGTTTGAAATCGTCAAAGCGAAATTAAACCAGTTCGGAGCTGTCGTCACCGATGTCAAAACGATCGGCCGCGATCAACTACAATATCTTATCGCTTATAATCCCGAAAGAGAAAGGCGGTAGCCCATTACCCATTAAATTTTTAGCATGCCATTTTTAGATCATGTACTCCAAACTCCTTCCTACGGCTGGAAGGATGAAAACGGAACTTTAGTAAAGCCCGCCGCCAAACAAATTATAGCCGAATTTTTTTCCAGGCTGAATATTTTCAAGACCCGCAAGAACTGGCTGCCTTTTTTCAGCTGGCTTAAGGTCCTGTGCCTGGCGCCCTGCTTTGTCCTGTTCCTGGTATTCTTTTTGCATTGGTGGACGATTTTAGCAGCTTTCGTCTTGACCGCGATGTTTTGAATATCTCGGTGGAACAGCAAAATGAAAGCCATGAGGAAGGCAAGCGTTTCAGCAAAAAAGAGTTCAGCTACACTTCATTTGTGCGTTCCTTTACCTTGCCCGAATTGGCGGATCAAACCCGGATCGAAGCCGCCTACGAAGACGGTGTGCTTAAAGTCGATATCGGGGAAAAAGAAGAAGCCAAAGTGGCGAGCCGCCAGATTGAGTTAAAATAATACTGTGCAATTTTATAGTTTAAGGCCGGCAATACCGCCGGCCTTTTTATTTAGTTAACGGGCGGCCTGAGCCCGGCCAATACTTTAATCGTGTCCGACATATCGCCGACCATGCGCCTTTTTGGTTCGGGTGTTACTCTGCTCTCAAACTTAGCGTCTCATTTAAACGAAATGCCCTCCATATTTTCAAACTTTGCTTTTACACCCCATCCGCCGAAGTCCTCTGAGACGACCAGCCATAACTCATTTGTGCCTTTTTTTAACGGAAGAAACAAACGGTCAAAATACCCGATGGTGCCTAAGAACCTGTAATCCCTCGAATATTGCTTGTCGGCTCCATAGTAAAGGATTGTATCATTCAGGTAAACCCTTACATAATCGCTAAAGCCAAAAGGCAGCGCTTTCACCTGGTCTCTAGCTGATTCAACCAATAGCCTTGCTACCATTGTCCGCCCAGTGTCGGTTGGAACCCCGCCAAAACGGGCCAAATTCATCATGCCCGAAGGTTCCGTTGTCCGGGCCGTCCATATCAGTTTCTTTTTTATTTCCGGCGTAAGGCGGAGCGCTTTTTCAAACAAGCGCTGATGAACCAGGTTCGAGACCTGCCAGCGCGTGACCACCCCGCCCGTGCCGCTCGCGGGTACCGGTACTGGTCCCGGGGCGGCGGCCCCCATAATCGTGTATTGCACATTGGCAATTCGCAGCCGTGCCCCGTCTGTACCGATGGCAATTTTCCCGGCCTTCCAGCCCGTCAGCAGTTCTTTCACCCTGATCACCGGCGTGCCGTCTATATAAAACTCCGCCTGTAACCCGTGGAGTTCTATTTTGAAGTGGTGCCAATCGTCAAACCGGAAAGCATAGGCGCCGTCATATCCTTCGCCATAGTATAACTGAAACCCCGTTTGCCCGTTGAATTCAGGCGTATACTGCGTCGCGTCCGGATTGCCCGATTGATGGGGGCGCAGGTAGAAACTTTCGAAATTGTCCATGTCCTTCATCCGTACTGCGAAGCCGGGAAAGCTGCGCTGCTGCGGAAAACTGAGATCAGCCTCAATAATACCGTCGCGCAAATCAACGCCTTTCAGGACGATCATACCTGACTGCAGGACAAGGCAGGCTTTGCCCTTATAAATTCCCGGCGCGAGGTTTATGCTTGTCGTATCGTCCCTGTTTACTTTTATCGTATCCCACCTGTCCGGGGTAGCGGGTACCTTCACTACCTGGGCGCTTGCCCTGCAAAGAGCCAGCAGCAGCAAGGTCGCAATAAGTAAATGCACTTTTTTCATATAGATTACTTTTTTTGATGTAAATAGACAAAAGCCGGTGCGGATTTTTCATGCTATTCCATCCTTAAGCTTTTTACCGGGTTTGCCAGGGCTGCCCTGGTCGATTGATAACTTACCGTGAGCCACGCGATCAGTAAAACAAATATGGCCACTGTACCTAACATCCACCAACTGATCCCGATCCGGTACGGATAATTTTGCAGCCACCGGTGCATGGTCCACCACGCACAAGGAAGGGCAATGGCAAGCGAGAGGATCACGAGCTTTAAAAAATCAGCTGAAAGCTTCCAGGCAATTGTGAGAACTGAAGCGCCCAGCACTTTTCTGATGCCGATCTCCCTGGCCTGTTTCCTGGCCGTGAGCATGGCCAATCCAAACAGACCGATACAGGAAATAAAGATGGTCAGCACCCCGCTGCAGGTAATAATTTGTTTCCACCTGGCTTCTTTTTCATACTGCGCAGCATTTTGCGCTTCTTTAAAATCAAACTGGTAGGGCCTGTTGGGGAAAATGTTTTTAAATGTATTTTCAATATGGGCCAGGGCAAGCGCCGGGTTACCTGGCTTTATTTTTATATATGCCGTGCCGAATGCGTTTGCCGGGTTCATCAAAAAGAGCTGGGGCATTATTTTTTCGGCGAGCGAGGCATAATGATAATCTTTGATAATGCCGATGACGGTATATTTTTTATTCATATCAAGACTAACCTGCCTGCCCAAAGGCTCCCTCCAGCCGGCGGCGCGTGCAAAGGCCTGGTTGATAATGACTGATTGCACGGTGTCAGCGGCGGTGGTTCCTGAGAAGTTCCGGCCTTTTTCCAGGGGGATTTGAAGAAGTCGAAGAAAGTTCTCATCCACGTTCATGAAAGCAAATGTTATCTTTTCACCGGTATTAATGATAGCCGTTCCCTCCCGGTTATCGCCCTGGTCTGCAGTGACATTTTCTATGGAAGGATCTTTTAACAGTTCGTTTCTGAAAGCACCCAGCTGGTCAGTTTTAGCCTGCCCGCCGGCCCTTTGGAATTTGCTCATCAAATCCCCGTTATCCAGGCTTAAAACAACTACATTTTTATCATTATATCCCAAATCATAGTTCGTCATGTAGTTAAATTGCTCATAAACAATGACAGTGGCCGTGATTAAGAAAGCAGCGAGCGCAAACTGGGTCACCACCAAACCTTTTGACAAGCGGCCTTTTCCCGATAACCCGATCCTTCCGTAGAGTGTCTGTACCGGGTTGAAACCGGATAAAACCAATGCAGGATAAAAGCCCGCCAGTAAACCGGTCAAAAGGAACAAGGCGATATACCCCGCGATCAGCTTTGCATCGAGCAAATAGGTAAACGATAGTGCTTTGTTTGCCAGCGTATTGAAAAGCGGAAGTGCCATTTGCACCAGCAAAATGGATAATAAAAATGCGATAAAACTTAGGATAAAAGATTCGCCCAAAAACTGCAGGACCAACTGCCCTCTCAGTCCGCCGATCACCTTGCGGACGCCTATTTCTTTTGCTCTCCGAAGCGAATGGGCAATGGTCAGGTTGACAAAATTAATGCATGCGATGACCAATATAAATAAGGCTATCCCGGTAAGAATATAAGCATACACCGGGCTGCTTGCATCAGCCAGGCCCCTGCCCGGCGGATAGTCTGTACTCAAATGCATCCGTGTCAAAGGTTGTAAACCAAATTTCACGTTACTTTTAAACCCGCGTTTCTTACCGATCTCCCTTAATTCATCGGCGGCTTTTGTACGGAAAACATCAGCGAATTTTTCTTCAACTACCCTGGGATCAGCACCGGGCCTTAAAACGACAAAAGTTTTAAGAAAGAAATTCACCCATTGATGGTTGTTCCAGGACGATTGATTCAACTGCAGCGGAACAAGCATCTTGATCTTAATGGAGGAATTCTGCGGCGTTCTTTTGGTCACTGCAGATACGACAAAAGGTTCGAACCTTTCTCCTGTATTCAATTCAAGTGTTTCTCCAACAGCATTTTTCCTGCCGAAATATTTCTCGGCAACTTCTTCAGACAGTACCACATTGTGGATATCGCGAAGTGCCGTTGCACGGTCACCGGCTACAAGCGGGAATGAAAAAACGGAAAAAAAGCTGGAATCGGCGTATAATGCCTCTTGTTCAAATACATCGTTGCCATGTTTTATATTGAATGATGTGCCTTGTATGCGGACAAACTTTTCAATTTCAGGAACAGACTCTTCAAAAGCCGGGCCGGGCATCATTCCTGTACTGGAAGATTTATTGATCTCACCACCCGGACTGACGATATCGGCCGTCACGCGGTAAATATTGTCTTTATTTTGATGGAAACCGTCGTAACTGACCTCGTCCCTGTTGTACAAAATGATCAGCATGCAACAGGCCAATCCCGCGCTCAAGCCTAAAATATTGACTATTGAAAAAAAGAGGTTTCGGGATAAATTCCGGAGCGCAGTTTTGAGGTAATTTTTTAACATAATGCAAAGTTTTTATATAGATCAATTCAAAGAATGCATACTGTTTTGAACTCATTCACTTTTCAAACTGCGTACAGGATTAATTAAGGCTGCCCTGGCGGCCTGGAAACTTACGGTAATAAAACTAATCAGTACAGCAGCAAAACCGGCCACCAGGAATATCCACCATTCTATCTGTATATGGTAGGCATAACCCTGCAGCCATCGGTGCATAGCCAACCAGGCCAGTGGTGAAGCGATGAGTAAGGCTATGATGACCAGGCCCAAAAACTCATACGCGAGCAGACCGAACACCGATATTACCGTAGCACCCATCACCTTACGAATGCCCAATTCTTTCACTCTTTGTTCGGCAGTAAACATGGCTAAACCAAGCAGTCCGAGACACGAAATGAATACGGACAGGAATGCAAATACATTGGCCAGTTTGCCGACTACCTGTTCGTTCTGATACATTTTCTGGTATTCTTCATCAGAAAAAGTATACTCAAACGGGAAGTTTGGATTCAACCGTTCCCAAAGCGTTTTGAGCGTTGCCAGTGCGTCCCTTGTTTTACCGGGTTGCGTACGTACCAGGGCGGTGGCCCGCCGCTCATGCTCATCGAAACGTACGATAAGGGGCTTTATTGGCTCATGCAGAGAAGTATAATGGAAATCTTTCAGTATCCCTATAATCGGGCCTGTGTTGCCCCACATCGTTAGCGGTTTACCTATCGGGTCCTTATACCCAATTTTTAGTAGTGCTGCCTCGTTGATCAGATAGCCTGCGGAATCCGAAGGAAAGGATTTTGAATAATCCCTCCCTTGCGCTAATTGAAGATGCATCGTATGTACGAAATCATAACCCACGGCCACAAAGGCGAACTGGACATGCAGGTTGGGGTCTTTGCCTTTCCAGTTTACACCTACAGTATTGGTAATAATATTATTTGGATTTTCTGCAATTCTGCTGATCGATTCCACCCCGGGCATAGTAAGAACTTCTGACTTAAATACGCTGTATTGACCCGCAATATTCCCTTTTAACGGCAGGTAGACCAGGTTTTCACGATCAAACCCCAGGTTTTTAGACTGGATGTACCGAACTTGCCTGGAAACGATAACGGTACTGATGATCAGGATAATTGACAATACAAATTGGAATACCACCAGCCCTTTGCGAAAAGTAAGTACGCCCTTTCCGAGCCTTATGTTTCCTTTTAACACCTGAATCGGATTGAACGATGAAAGGAACAGTGCGGGATAACTGCCTGACACAAGACCTGTAACTAAAATGATAAAAACCACCTTCAGCCAGAACGTATATTCCGCAAATGGTAATTCGATATGCTTCTGGGTAATACTGTTAAAGAAGGGTAGCAGGACAATGACCAACACCAGGGACACGACGACAGAAAAGGTAGTGAGCAATAAAGATTCACAGATAAACTGTTTTATTAATGAGAAGCGCATAGCACCGATCACTTTGCGTACCCCGATTTCTTTCGCTCTTTTGACCGATCGTGCAGTAGTGAGATTCATGAAATTAATGCAGGCAATCAGCAGAATAAAAATGGCTACAATGCTGAAAAGCTCAACATATTCGATGCGGCCTCCGTCGATTCTGCCGTTAGTAAAATGATTGTGTAAATAAACCTGGTCAAAACGCTGCAATCCAAGTTCCAGCGAATAGGAACCTTTCTTTTGATAAGGAACCAGGTCATCGAGGAAATGAGTCAGTTTTTTTTCCGTATTCGTTGCATTGGCGTCAGCCCGTAAGGTTACATAACAAAGCGGCGCGCTCACTCCCCAGTTTTTAAGGAAGGGTGCGTTCTGCAGGAACGCGTCCCAATTAATGAGAAAATCGAACTTCTGCTGAGCATTGTCCGGTACATCCCGGAAAACTGCCGTTATTTTAAAATCCTGCTTATTCTCATATCGAAGGGTTTTACCTATGGCTGCGCGTGGGCTTCCAAAAAATGTTCCGGCCATTTTTTGCGATATGGCAATACACACCGGCGAATTCAGTGCGGTTTGCATATCCCCTTCAAGAAGCGGGAAACTAAACATTTTAAAATAATCCGATCCAGCGGCTCCGCCGTTAAATGTCAGTTTTTTATCGCCGACATTGAACGAATTCTGGAAATCATACATGGCATTAGCTGCGTATTGTACCTCAGGTATTCTTTTTTTCAGTTCGTCACTCAGCAGCGAGGGTGTATAGTATACGCCTTGTACCTGATTGTCAATATACTGACGTTCGTAAACAGTATATAACTGCTTGTCATTTTGATGAAACCCGTCAACGCTCAATTCATTTTGTACCCACAACAGAATGAGCAGGCTAAAAGTCAAACCTACTGACAGACCCAGGATATTGATGAACGCGTGTGCCTTGTTTTTGATCAGGCTCCTCCATGCGATTTTTAAATAATTTTTGAACATATACCTGGGATTTAATTTCTCATAAGACCACATGGGAGTGGTTTCGTGACTCGAAATTATCGCGTTAGAACGGGAATAAGGTCTCAAAGTGTAAGTTGGGCGCTCTTTTTTCAGCACGCTCATATATTCAGCCGGGCTTTTGCCGGTCATTTCGCGGAAAACACGGTTAAAGGTGGATTTGGAATTGAAGCCTGCACCCAATGCTATGCCCAGCAAGGTGAGCCGGTCATAAGCCGGGTCCTGCATTTTCCGGGTCACCTCCCGGATGCGGTACTCATTAATGAAATCATTGAAGTTTTTTCCAAACGCCGTATTGATTATCCGGGATAATTCATTAGGATGTATATCCAGCGTTTCTGCCAGGGAGCGTAAATTGAGTTCAGCATCCTGGTAGTATAGGTTCGCTTTCATGGCTTTCTTCAGCCAAATGCCTTTTTGCCTCCATGCTCCTGAGGCGGAAAGATTTGAAAGCAAAGGTTCCCGGCCTGGTAACCTGGCGCCCGGCCTTAAAAAAGCTACGGCCCCAATCCATAACATCATTACGGCTACAAGGAGATATAAAGGATAATAAGCATGCTGCCCTAATTGAAAATCGTAATAAAAATAATCCACGGCGGTATAAAATATCCATAGTAAACATAACAGTCCGAAACCTGCCAGTAAGCGATGCAGCCAGCGCATTTCATACCGTTGCCGATCGCCGCCAATAAATTTTAGCGTTTGATAATAGCCTGCAATCAACCGATGGGACCAGAACAAATAAGAGAGGACGGAAATCGGTATCAGTAACTGTAGTACGGGGCCCGACTGCTTAAAGATCAGCGTATCGTAGGTAGCCACACCCGTTCGTATACTCTCCCTGATCTCCAATACCAGGACGCCCTGTCGCAGTAATAAAGGGATAAAATGCCACAGATCCCTCCAACGTAATTTATATTCCGGCCGGGTAATTTTACGTACATAAAAAAACATCAATGGTCCGAGACCCAGCGAAAACTGCATCGGAAGCCAGCTCCAGCGGGGAAGATAGGTTCCCAGCCGAATATCTCTGCAGGTTATCCAGATCAGCCAAAACACCACCGTGAGCAGTGCCAAACTCAAAAAACGGTTGGCAGCCCTGTCATTCCTTTTGGTGAATCCCAATTGCAGGGCTAACCCTTGCCCGAGAAAGATTGTGCCCAGGAATGCGAGATCATAAAGGTTGATATGGAAAGTATAGGTGTTCAAGTTAATTCAATAGCTCAATCTCTGTTCCAAATCATTAATGTGCTGATATATTAGGGAATAGTGTTTTATCCGGCTGACCATCGTACCGAAACCGAACAGTAAACCGTTCGATTTTGCATAGTACTCGCTAAAAATGAACCGATGTAAATTGGTTTCAGATAGTTAGTTATGATAATAGATCATGTCTTTTGCCAATAATAATTGCGAATTACAGGTCCGGTCAGGTAGTTATTTCCCATCAGATTTGCGGATATCTTTCGCCTTATTAAAAGTTGCCAAACAACCATCGAGCGGTTGACCTTTTTTATAAATACAATCGCAGAAAACCTGACAGGCTCCAGGGTTTTTACTGGAACCACATTGGTTCCTGGCTTCTTCTTCGGAGTTGCCCGGCACGATCTCAAATAAAAAGTTGGTTCCGACGATGATCAGTACCAAAACTGCGAATGAACCGCCAAAAAACAAAACCCGGAGGCGCTTACCCAAAGGCCTTTTTACAATCGGTGGTTCGGCTTTGGACTGCTTGAATGGCAAAATGTGTTTTAACCGGTCATAGTCCCATACTAATAAAAACAAGCTGGCCAATACCATCAGGGTGTTGATGCGGGTACCGTCAAAGCGGGTAGCATAAGTTAACACGCAAATATTGAGGATGATGGGAAAATACAGCAATGCGCCAAGAAGGGAAGTTCTCGGGATCAGTAATAAAATAGCTGCTATAATTTGAGCAATTCCGATAAATGTGTAGTAATAGCCGGTCAGATATAAGGCATCAAAGTAATGCCCTAAAGGGTTGTTTGATGGCAGGCCTGTGGCAAATCTCACACCATTGATTTTTATAAAACCTGCTATCAAAAAGCTCGCTGCTAAAGCGACGCGGCAAAAAATAGCAAACCTGATAAACATCTTATCGGCCCTGGCCTCGTAGTATAGTTCTTCAAATCTATTCATAGCTGTATTTTAAATTGTGTTAGACGGTTTGGAGGTATTATTCCAATCTTCAGGCTTTTTTACCGGGGAATAATTTTCTGAAAAAAAAAAAGGAAATAAAGGACTGAAGCTATGGCCGACCAGTATAGCGCACCGAAGAAACCAATAATAGGTGGTGCCGGATCAGGATCATTAAATACAGGCGCTAACGGACCTACCAAAACCACTTTGACAGGGTATATGATTGATGCCATAGTCCTCTTCCAGGCTACCGGTGAGTCAGCCCCGGGGAACCAATTACCGTTCACCGGAGCCCCCCGAACTTCGGAACTTAAAATTGAATTAGTTACAAATTGAAATACAAACGCCGAAACGACAAAGATGATGACAAATTTGGTGTATGGATTCTTCATTATAATAAGTTTAATATTTTGTGTTTTAATTTTCTTTTGTGAATACGCGTTCACCCTGGGGGCGCTTAATTGTCATTTGTTTTTTTGCAGCATCAAATTCAACGGTAAGACCCGGCGCGAGCTTGAATTTATCAGGTGCTGTCGCTTCGAGTGGGATACGGTTTCCGCCGTTTTCAATGGAAATTGTTGAGCCTGTTCTGATAACCGTCATTTTTGCAGGAGTTCCGGGGACCACATATACGCCAACGTATTGGTCGAGTAGCTCCGGGCTTACCTCCAGCGCATTAAACGTCGGAATTTCATACGGCTTGTTCCAGTAAATGTCGAAAACAGCGGCTATGATATCGGCTACCGGATAGATCTTGGCGTTGGTCGTATAAGCCATGGCCAGTTTTTCGGTAGGCTCGTAGGCCAGCCATGATCCCGAAACGTTGCTGCCGCCGGTATGCCCGTAAAGGGTCCGGCCTGCGAATGAAAAGGGTTCCATGCCCATACCTTCTCCGTCACGCATCGTTTTCATCATATCGAGACTATTCTTAGAAACCAGTTTCAGGTCAAATAGCGCCTGAATAAACCTGGCCATATCAGTTGGTGTGGAAACTATCGCCCCTGCACCCCCCGGAATACTGAAGTCCATTTCAGGCGCTTCTTTCCATGCACCAAGATACCGGTAAGAAAGGCTTTCGTTATGTTCGGGGTTGGTATTCCCAACTCCCATGTAGGTATTCTTAAGGCCGATTTTAGAAATGATCCGTTGTTGCAGCGCTTCCTGGTATGGTTTTCCGCCAACTTTTTCCAGGATATAGCCTAACAAAACATAACCGGTGTTGCTGTATAGATGCCTGCTGTCGGGCTCAAAAAGAGGTTCACCTTTGGCGATAGCGGCAATGACTTCCTCATGCGTTCTTGGCTGCATTCTAAAAGTTCCATCGGCGGGCAGGTCAGGAATGCCACTGCGGTGGTTAAGAATCTGTGCAACGGTGATCTTGCCGGCATTAGGGATCTGCGGGAAGAACTGATCCAGGTGATCGGTAAGCTTTAATTTCCCCTCCTCAACAAGCTGAAAGATCATCGCAGCCGTATAGGTTTTTGTGATCGAGGCGATACGGTATTTGGTAGCTTCGGTCAGCGGTTTCTTCACGGTTTCTGTGATCTGGGCATAGCCGAAAGAGCGGGTGTAAAGGACTTTACCGTCTTTGGCGAGGGTAATGCTGCCCATACCTTTGTTCTTTTCAAGAAGACGGTCAAACAAAAGGTCAAGTTTAGCTTTGTCGATGGTTTGCGCATAGCCGCCGGTAAACATCGCCATTAATAATGGCACAAATAAGATTTTGATATTCATTGCAATAATTATTAAAAGTACTTTGTAATACAAAGCAAATAAAAACACTTTGCATTTCAAAGTATTTACTAAAATATTATTCCACTAAGCTGTGCTATCGTCTTTTCGTGGATACAGGTACGGATGCATTTTTCCAGGGTATTAAAGTGGTGAAAGAAAATTAGTTTGACCCATTATGAAACTGTCTGTTGAGGAAACGATATGCCCCTCGAACATAAAACTGCCTGGTTATGTCTTTGCTATTGTTGTTGTTGGCCGTGCGAAGGCATATTCAAAATTCGCTTTTTTACCGTCCTTATTCGTTATGGCTTACACATCATCAGCATTAAGCTTCTTTTTCTTTTTTAATTTTATCAAAACGACTATGAAAATAACCAGCCAGGATAACAATGGAATTAAAAGAAAAATGAACGCCGGAGTTTTGCTTGGAGTAAAATGGGCCAGGGTATAAAAAAATATCGCAGCGCCAGCAATAAAAATTGATAGGTAGCGAAGTTGTGCATTAGGAATTAAAGACTTTCGATCCACTACAAGGAGCGCGGCATAAGGGGAAAGCACCCAAATGGTGAATAAGGTCATAAGGATCACCGATGAGTTGTTGTGGCCCGCCATCCATAGGAGGACCAGCGACCCAATTGCCCCAATGAACAAAATCGCGGGTGTTAATGTACCCGTAGGTTTAACCAAGTCGTTATTTTGGGTCTTTTTCATCATTTCAGGTCATCGTTTATACCGGATAATTCTCTATAGAAAACATAAGTCTGCTTTCTGCTCTCCCCGAGATCGTTAAATCTTTCTGACAGGCTATCCAATTTTGCACGTTGTCCGGTCGTTGCGTCCATCTTTAGGGTCATGTTTTTGCCTTTGTCAAGCAGCGCTAATTGCTTTTCGGAAAAATCCCCGATCTCTATTGCCGTGTTCCTGAGTTCGGTATCATTTTTGACCAGCGAAGAAATCCTGGAAAGGGCAATCACTTTTAATTCGTAATTGGCTTTAATCGCTTTATTTTCTAAATAACTGATTTTATTCCGGTTGGCGGAAGGATTCGTACGAAGATTTGTTGTGAAAATAGAAGAGGCGAAATCCGCCATTGCTTTGTCGGATTTATGGTAAGCAGTTTTGAAACTTTCAAACGTATTGATATCGCGCCGGTACATACGAAAAAAAAAGCTGCAAGTGATTGTGACCAGAATTAGCAAAAGACCAAGCAGCACGTGACGCTTTTTTATAATTTTCATTTTCATATAACTTCTTTCATTCTTAATCTATTGAACCCCCCTCTGTCTTCACTCTTCACTCCAAGCTTATTAATCCAGTTTCTGCGTTATTGTCGAACCTGATTCACAGATCACTATCGTGTTTCAAATTTCACTTCCGGATAAGGCGAGGATTTTTTTTTAATTAGGGAGTCGGGAGAATTTTTCAAGTAGCAATCAAAAAAATGGTGAACATATTCAGCGGTTATAGCAAGCGATCTGCGTTCATCAATCGGCCCGAGCGCCCCAAACCGTCTGAATAAGAACCGATCTTTCAGCAATGCCAGGTCGGAAAAATTAAAGTGACGGGTATCTCGAATTGTAATCCATTGCCGGTCACTCATTGGTAGCCGGTCATAAATGGAACGTATGTTGATGCGAATCTGCCTGTTCACCGGATCTAAGTTTTCTCCATAGTCACTTGTAATAAACATAAATGGTTTACCCACGCCATCAGTAAGCACATCCCCATGAAGTGCACCGTCTATATCAATTCCTGCCTTGCACCTTTTGTCATCGTGGCAAAATTGTGCTGCTGTCGCCCCGCCAAGTGAGTGCCCAAAAATCCGATCCGCGACATATCAATTCTTCCTTTAAACCTCCCCGATGGGTCAACCGTATTCAATCGCTCCAATTGGTCAAGCACGAACCGGGTATCAGCACACCAGGCTATCATGAGTTTACTGAGAATGCGATCCTGTTCTTTTGCCGAAAATATTTCCGGGTTGTTTTCCGGCGCCCTTGTGATCACACGCCCGCCAGGTAAAACGACGAGCGAAGTGCGATATGGTGCATCAAAACCAACTACGATATAGCCATGGCTCGACAGATCCTCTGCAAAGGCGGAGTATTCCAAAGTTAGAGCGGAAAGACCGGGCCTCATAATCACGAGCGGATACGTCTTGAGCTCAGGTGAAATATTTCCATTAATTATACTGTGACCATGAACCTTAGCTAAATCCCGCGTCAAAAAGTTGCTCATGAGCGGGCCCCGGGTTTGCTCCGCAGCTGTTCGCCAGGGTTTTGGCATGTAATCGTCGACCATGCCGCCGGAACGGCGTCCAGTCGATGGATACCATATCCAAACAACGAGTTCTTGCTTCAACCTGGCAATTGGCGCTGGTCGGCCTGTTTGTTCAGTATCGATCCAATTATACGTCGCACGACTGATCATAAACTTGCCTGTAGGAGCCGGCAAGGTTATCGGTGTCCTGTGCTCAAGCCAAAGTAAGCCAAGACAAACTGCGATGCCAATGACGACAACGGAAATAAGCCACGCAAAGGCTTTAACAAGCCGAAGAATGAATTGGCGGAACCATCCTGACAATGACACTTTTTTTGCTGTCGCACTCATAATCAAATATATTAAAAGAACTTTGAAATACAAAGTAAAATATCAAAAAACTTTCATTGTTCACGATAATTAGTCAAATAGGAGCAAAAAACGGACTAAACTTGATTTTTCAAGTCTATCAGATTCAGTAGCCCGAAAAGGACTATTGTCGGGCCATTTAATAGTCAGCTTACGAGTTCTTGCACAAATTTAACTTGAATTTTTAAGGGGTTCGATTCCCTTGCGATCATCCACTCGGATAACGGGCGGATCGCTACGAAAGGTTCTATCAAATATATGCAGAAGCTATTCCCGGACCTTTGTTTATCCCGGTACATAAGTCATTCATGCTTTCCAAACAGGTGGGCCGGATCGCAAAAAATAAAGTGATCATCGGAACACATCAGGTGCCAGTGGCAGGAATTACAGAGATGATCTGGAAAAAATCATTTCAGCTTAAGCTGATCACTAATCCCCTTCAGCGCATATTTTAACTCTTTTAGACTGGTTGTACTTGTCCTTTTATTGATTTTTATACTGAATACATATTTTCCTTTTTGCACCATCATCAGGTCAAAGTTCTGATGGTCGGTGTGATAAAGAGCTTCTTCTCCCCATAAATTGATCTTCTCCATTCCATGCGCTTTGTTTGACATATAAACATCCGAATATCTTTTGTTAGCGTCAGCAATATCATTATACCCTTCGAAAAAGAAATAGAGCGCGCCAATTTTGCCTGTTTTTTGATCTTCTTTATCTGTTTTGTAACCGCATAAATACGAAAAAGTTGGCGCATCCTTTTTTATGACACTATCCGTTAAATGCGAAGGAGATCCTAAAATTTTGTTTGCGTCTGATTTGGTAAATAACCTGGTCGCGGTAATCGTATCGATTTCAACTTGATTACACTTGATCGCTGTATGACCGATAGTTATGATCATAAAACAGTATATCATTGAAAATTTTGTTAAATACATATCATTAAATTTTAACGTGTTGATCTCTATTTAATAAACTTAGTCACAGAATTAGTTTATTAAAAAAAAAGTCGACATACAACCTAAAAAGTCGACTAAATAACAACACTAACCGAAATCTTCGATTGACTGAAATTTATTTATTCGTCTATTTTTTACCTGTTCATCTACTTTATTATAACAGTTTAAGTAACAAATCAAAAGATCGAAGAATTACTGGTGGCAGCTGCCGTTACCAGAGAAAAGCAGATCGTCCACCCTTTATTTACTCCCGTAATAAAACTTAAACTTAGCACTTATTCAAACGTGCTCGAAATGGATTCAATGGCCTCTAAAAATTCAAATAAATGTTCTAAGTATTTGCCTTTGGGGCTTCAGATTAAATTCAATGACTCATGCTTAATGGTCAAAAATTTGTAACGATAATGAACGTTAGGCGTTCGTTTTCGATACACAATTGAGTATTAACAAAATTATTTAACTGATTTACAGGTTATTATATAATGGTATGATTATTTATTAATAGTGATAGAAAACTAAAAGTCAAACTAAAAAAGATAGGTGCAGTCATGATATTCAATTACATTAAAATTGCCTGGCGAAATATCTCAAAGAGTAAGTTTTTCTCATTTGTCAATATTTTTGGTTTGTCAGTTGGACTTGCCAGTTGCATGCTGATAGCATTGTACCTTAATTATGAAACGAGTTATGATAATTACCACAAAAATGTTGGCAACCTGTATGAGGTTGGTACAACTATTATAAATAAGGGTGAGAAAGGTGATAATAAGCCTTTGACATCCCCGCCAATTGCAGCGGCATTAAAACAGGAATTTCCTGAGGTCGAAGAAACTGCAAGGTTACTTCCATTAGTAACTGACGAGAAAAACCTTGTTCAGTATAGCCCTGCTGATGGTGAAAAAAAGTCATTTTTAGAGGAAAATGGCTTTATAGCTGATGCGACATTTTTTGATTTATTTACTTATAATTTTATTGAGGGAAACCCTATCAATGCCTTAAAAAATCCTAATTCAATTGTCATTTCAGAATCAATGGCAAAAAAAATATTTTCTGATAAG
>Ga0193753_10000432_pt1 | contig 41558 bp, 40 predicted proteins | sample H1c2metaG_FD_144925 | JGI IMG/M metagenome (GOLD analysis project Ga0193753, IMG submission 144925) | Soil microbial communities from a riparian zone of the East river system, Colorado, United States - H1c2 | ecosystem: Environmental > Terrestrial > Soil > Riparian zone | place: USA: East...
GATCATGTCGAATTTCCGTGCCTTTTCCACTTTATTCTGCTTGACCAGCCTCAATGTAAAGGCCGTAGCGCTTATCACTGCAAAGATGAAGAAGAGTGTCAGGCCGTGCAGGGTATCTACCAGTGTAAAGGAAGTCGATTCCGGAAGGGCGGAGTCGATGATATATTTATTACCTATCACCGCGAAAAGTGAACCCACGCTGAGGCCGAAGCGCGAATCGATCCCATCGGAGTGAATATAGAAGCATACATAGGCGATAAGGAATGCGATATACATCCCGAGAAACATTTTCCAAAACAAACCGCCGGCATCCCTTCCCAGGCTCAACCTCACCTTGAAGGAGCTATACTCGGTATGAGGCTTAGCGAGGTTGCCGTCACCGAAGCCTGTCTCATAGGCCTTGATACCGGTGGAGACAAGACAGCTATCGATCGACCAGCCGCTAAGGGTAAAGCGGGGATCGAAATGGTTGCCGACGGTATCGGCAACGAACACGAGATAACGCGAATCATATTGTGAGTTCTCGATGGAGAGCCGGAGACGCTGCTTGTCGAACGGGAAATTGCTGATCCTCCAGGTATCCTTCATCACGCATTGTAATTTCATCTGCATATAGATCCGCTCACCGGAAGTATCCATGCTCGTGAAGGTCTTGGTCACTGTCTTTGCCTGTGGCACTTCCAGGTTTTGCATGAAATCGAAATTCTTGTTCCTGTATTTCAGCCAGAGCCAGAACGTCACCGTGTATTCTTTCTCCTTGAAGTCGATATCATGAATGCTTGTGATATAAATGCCGACGGTTACGGTATCGGGCTTCGCCTCCTGGGCACCGGACCGGAGGGAAGGAGTGAGAAGTGCGAGTAACAGGCAGATGGTCAGCAAGGTCTTTTTCATTCGTAACAGGTTATACCGGAATGAAAGATAGAGCACAGATCATGAAAATCAAAGGAAATCTGGAGGGGCTAACGGGGAGTAGCTGAATCGCTCAGACCCGCACAGGATGGAGGGCAACGGGTAAATGAGTATATTGAGTAAACTTTTATTTTTGGCGAAACCTTCAACGGAATTAAAACGAACGCTCAACGCCACCATGCTCTGGGGTTTGGGTGTCGGTTACGTGATCTCGGGCATGTACTTCGGGTGGAATCTCGGCCTGGAAAAGGGGGGAACGGCGGGGCTTGCCATCGCCACCGCTTTCATCATTGTCATGTATGTGGCGTTCACCTTCAGCTATGCGGAACTCGCGTGCGCCATTCCGCGTGCGGGCGGTGTGTTCGACTATGCAGGCAGGGCGCTGGGAAAGGATGTCGGCTTCATTGCAGGCATGGCGCAAAATATCGAATTCATCTTTGCTCCGCCGGCCATCGCATTCGCCATCGGCGCGTACTTCAATCTTTTCTTTCCAGGAATACCCATCCTCGCCATCTCGGTTTTCGTGTACATCATCTTTACGGCGTTGAATATATACGGCATCAAGGCCGCGGCCACCTTCGAATTGCTGATCACCATACTCGCCGTCGGCGAATTATTATTATTCGCGGGGATAAGCTTTCCGCATTTCGACATCAGTAAGCTGAAGTTAAATGCATTTCCCAATCAATGGCAAGGCGTCTTCGCGGCCATTCCATTCGCGATATGGTTCTTCCTCGGCATTGAAGGCGTGGCAAATGTGGCAGAGGAAACGCTGAACCCGCAGCGGACCATCATCAAAGGATTCGGGTCGGCCATCATCACGCTTGTCGTCTTGTGCATCCTCACCTTTTCAAGTTCGGTGGGCGTAGCGGGATGGGAGGCGATCGTATATAAGCCAGATGGTTCAACGTCAGACTCGCCATTACCGCTTGCACTAGCCCACATCGTTGCGGGCAACGGCTTCCTCTATCACCTGCTCATTACCATCGGGCTGCTAGGCCTGGTTGCCTCATTTCATGGATTGATCCTGGCCGCCGGCAGATCGAGTTTCGAATTCGGCCGTGTCAAATTCGCGCCAGCCTTTCTTGGAAAGATCCATTCCCGGTTCAGGACGCCGGCCAACGCCCTCCTCGTAAATATGGGCATCGGCATCCTGGCCCTGCTGACAGGAAAGACGGCCGAGATCATTACGATCTCCGTGTTCGGAGCCCTCACGCTTTACATCATTTCAATGATCTCGCTCCTGCGTTTGCGCAAGAGCGAGCCTAACCTGGAGCGGCCGTTCAGGGTGCCGTTCTACCCCGTTGCGCCGGTCGTGGCATTGGTCATTGCCGTACTTTCCTTTATTGCCATGACAATCTATAATTTTACACTTGCAGGGATCTATATCGGTATGCTGCTGGGCTGTTACCTGCTGTTCAAATTAATTCACAAAAACAACCAGGCGCTATGACGACCAAAGAGATCATTCAATATGTAAAGGATCATCCTGCCGGCAAGGTCAAGATCGCCTATAGCGATATCGATGGGATACTCCGTGGTAAGTATATATCGACGGATAAATTTCTATCCGCTACCGAGAGTGGCCTCGGTTTCTGCGACGTCATCTTCGGCTGGGATGCCGCGGATACCGCGTACACGAATGTAAATTTCACCGGGTGGCATACAGGCTATCCCGACACGCCGTCGCGCATCGATCTTTCTACTTTCCGGAAGATCCCCTGGGAAAATGATCTTCCTTTCTTCCTGGGAGAACTCGTGGATGCAAAGGGCGACCCGCTCTATGTCTGCCCGCGGCAATTGCTCAAGAAGGTCATGAACGAGGCTGCCAAACAGGGGTTCACGCCCTATTTCGCGCAGGAATTCGAGTGGTATAATTTCGCGGAGACGCCACAATCGGTCAGCGATAAGAAATTCACAAACCTCAAACCGCTCACCCCCGGCATGTTTGGGTACTCCATCCTGCGCAGCAGCCTGGAGAATGTATTCTTCACCGATCTGTTCGAACTTCTTAAGAAGTTCGATGTTCCATTAGAGGGCCTGCATACCGAGACGGGACCCGGCACCTATGAGGCCGCGATCGTATATTCATCCCTGCCCGAAGCCGGCGACAGGGCCATACTCTTCAAGACGGCCGTAAAGGAAATCGCATACCGTCATGGGATCATGGCAAGCTTCATGGCCAAGGTGAATGAAGAACTGCCGGGTTGCGGCGGGCATATACACCAGAGTCTCTGGGATAAGAATGGTGGAAAGAATCTCTTCCATGATGCAAAGGGAAAGTCCGGCATCAGTGAGCTCATGCGACAATACATAGCTGGCCAATTGTATTGCCTTCCACATATACTTCCGATGTTTGCTCCCACCATCAATAGTTATAAACGGCTGGTAGAGGGAGCATGGGCGCCGACCACTCTCACCTGGGGGATCGACAACAGGACGGTTGCGCTCCGGGTGCTCAATACAGGCAGCAAGTCGTGCCGCCTCGAGACACGTGTCGTTGGTTCGGATGTGAATCCCTACCTCGCCATGGCAGCCGCACTTGCCTCGGGCCTGTACGGGATAAAGAAGAAACTAAAACTTACGCAGCCACCCACTACCGGCAACGGGTACCTGGATTCTTCCAATGGAATACTTCCACGCACATTGGATGAGGCCACGCGTGCCATGAAGGGATCATCGATAGCGAAGGAGATCCTGGGGGAAAAATTCGTAGATCATTTTATTCTCACACGCGAATGGGAATGGAAGCAACACCTCAGGGCGGTGACCGACTGGGAGTATAAAAGATATTTCGAGATCATTTGAGAATTTATTAATTGAAAGAAATGTTTGGTGATAAGATATTGCAATATAATTTTCCCACGACAGTGCGCTTCGGCGCAGGCTCCAGTGGCGAGTTGGGAGATTACCTGGCGAAGAACCGGTTGTCTCATCCATTGATCGTCACCGATCCGATCGTTTCGCAATTGCCGTTCTTTAAGAAGATCATCAGCGAACTGGGCCGGAAGAATATCTCCGCGGAAGTGTTCAGTGATATTCATAAGAATCCCGTGAAGTCGGATGTGTACAAAGGCACGGAGCAATATGATGCCACTCATCGCGATTCGATAGTGGGAATAGGCGGTGGGGCAGCACTCGATGTGGCGCGCGCGATTGTCCTGCGTGTGAATCACCGTGAAGATCTTTTCAAATACGATGATCTTATTGGCGGAGATATCTATGTCACTAATGATACGCCGCATTTCGTAACTATTCCGACAACCGCGGGTACGGGTAGCGAAGTGGGGCGAAGCGCTATCATCGCGGATGATGAGACGCACCAGAAGAAGATACTGTTCTCACCTAAACTTCTCGCGAAGATCATATTTGCCGATCCGCTGCTGACCATGGAGCTTCCATCATTCGTGACGGCTGCTACCGGGATGGATGCCCTGACGCATAATATGGAGGCCTACCTGGTCAATATGGTGCATCCAATGTGCGATGGCATTGCACTCGAAGGCATTTCACTGATCCATCAGTCGCTGGAGAAGGCGGTGAACAAGCCCGACCTCGAATCAAGGAGCAAGATGCTCATCGCCTCACTGATGGGGGCCGTTGCTTTCCAGAAGGGATTGGGAGTCGTGCATTCACTTGCGCACCCGCTCTCGTCATTGCTCGATACGCACCATGGACTCGCGAATGCGGTGAACATTCCCTATGGAATGGAATTCAATATCGAAGGGTCGGAACATAAATTCAAACGGATGGCGCAGGTACTCGAGCTGAAGGACCAGGAAGGAGCGGCTGTCGTGAAGTATTTATTCGCGTTGAATGACAAGATCAATATTCCCCATCATCTGAAAGATATTGGAGTGAAAGAGGAACATATAGAAACACTGGCAAGCCTCGCTATTGAAGACTTCGCGCATCCGAATAATCCAAGACCGGTGAGCCGGGAACATTTCAGGGAACTCTATCTTAAAGCACTCTAAGATTACAAACATGATCATCGGCCTGACCTATACCGGCTCGAGGGAGAAGCAAGACAATTACCTCCGGTGGTTGAACGACAGCAAGGTTGTTCCCCAGGGCGACCTGGAGATCATCGAATTTTCCACCGAAAGAAATAATGCCGGGGAAATGAAGAAATGTGATGCCCTGCTATTGTCGGGTGGTGTAGATATTGAGCCTGCATTGTATGGCAGCTCTGCCGGCTATGAGAATGAACCGGACGTATTCGACAGGGAAAGGGATCTGTTTGAGCAGGTCCTGTTCGCGGAATCGCAATACGCGAAAAAGCCGGTGCTGGCCGTATGCAGGGGCATGCAATTGGTCAATTGCATCCTGGGTGGTACGCTGAAACAGGATCTCGGCATCATTGGAAATGCGGCACACAAGGCAGAGGCACTCACTGATAGGGAGCATGGGGTAAACATAGAGCGTGATACCTTATTACAATCGATAGCGGGGGAGCGAAGCGCCAGGGTGAACAGTGCACACCACCAGGCTTTGGAAAGAATTGGGAAGGGGCTTCGGGTCAACTGCCTGGCCGATGATGGAACAGTGGAGGGTATAGAATGGGCGCATCCTATGGACAGGCCATTCTTCCTCGGCATCCAATGGCATCCCGAGAGAATGTTCCGGTTCAACCTGGAGAATTCTCCCCTGTCCGCGTCGGTGCGCGACAGATTCATGAATGAGATCATAAATAATAATAACAACCGGTGATGAGAATAATAAATCCCGCTACGGAGGAACTGGTAAAGGATATACCCACCGACGATGCAGCAACTCTACAAAGAAAATTTGCCGCATTGCGTAAGGGCCAGCCGGCCTGGGCGAGCTCTTCGCTCGCGGACAGGAAGCAGATCGTTGCGCGTTTTTCCGGTTTGCTGGCAGAACACATCGAAGAACTGGCGGCCGTGCTGACGAGCGAGATGGGCAAGCCGCTGCAACAGGCGAGGAACGAAATCAATGGTGCACGTGCCCGTATCGCATGGTTATTGGAGAATGCGGAGAAGTATCTTTCGCCGGAACAAATGAGCCTGAGCGATACGATGGAGGAAAGGATAGTCTATGAGCCATTGGGTGTGGTCTGTAATATCTCGGCGTGGAACTATCCCTATCTCGTTGGGGTCAATGTGTTCATCCCGGCACTTCTCGCAGGGAACGCGGTATTGTACAAGCCTTCGGAGTATGCTTCGCTGACGGGGTTAGAGATCGAAAGAATGATGAATGCTGCGGGCGTTCCACCCAGTGTCTTTGCCATAGGCATCGGAGGTAAGGAAGTCGGCGCACAGTTATTGGATATTCCCTTCGATGGCTATTTTTTTACCGGTTCCTATAAGACCGGCAGGCATATCTATGAGAAGGTAGCGGCGAAGATGGTTCCTTGTCAATGCGAGCTGGGTGGCAAGGATCCATTGTACGTGGCGGAAGATATTGCCGATGTCAAGGCCGTTGCGGCGGGTACTGCCGATGGCGCATTCTATAATAATGGACAGAGTTGCTGCGCGGTAGAACGTATCTATGTTCATGAGAAGGTGTACGACGATTATGTGAATGAGTTCGTGAAGGAAGTAAAATCATGGAAGACGGGTACGCCGACGGAGCAGGGAGTCTATATCGGGCCGTTGAGCAGGAAGGAGCAGCTCGAATTCCTTGCGGGCCAGGTGAAGGAGGCCGTGGAGAAAGGCGCGACCGTTCTGACGGGTGGGAAGAGGATCGATGGAAAAGGGTATTACTTCGAACCTACCGTGCTCGTAAATGTCAATCACGATATGAGTTTGATGAGGGATGAATCGTTTGGGCCGGTGATCGGGATCATGAAAGTGAAGAACGATGAGGAGGCTGTTCAATTGATGCAGGATACGGAATTCGGTCTCACGGCGGCGGTGTATAGCAGCGATCAGTTGCGCGCACAGAGGATATTGGAACAGGCGGATGCCGGAACAGGGTACTGGAACTGTTGCGACCGCGTGAGTGCGGCGCTTCCCTGGAGCGGGCGGAAGAATTCCGGCATCGGCGCTACGCTGTCGCATGCGGGGTTGCGGGCGTTTACCAGGCCGAAAGCGTATCATCTTCGAAAATGATATTAGGGGTGCGGAATTGGGGGTGATGCTTTGAAGAGTCGTTACCGGTCGGTAGTTCTAAAGAAATACCAGGCGAGAGAGGTTTTGATGTCGAAATCTCAGTCAACCGGATTCTGCGATTTACGAGTTTGGTAAATTGATGACTTTTCGGAACCCTCTTTCGATAAATAAATAAATATTCAATCATTTTTTATTTATTCAACAGTACCTTTGCGGCATAAAGAACAACATGCAGATAAATTATAACGATATAATTTTTCAATAACACCAGGGCGGACATATTGTCCGCCCTTTTTATTTCAACTTTTTTTTATGGACGTTGAAATTCTTTCCCGGATACAGTTTGCGTTTACCATTGCCTTTCATTACATCTATCCGCCGATGAGCATAGGACTCGGGCTGATCCTCGTTATCATGGAGGGGATGTATCTGCGTACGGGCGATAAGCGGTATGAGCGGATGACGCGGTTCTGGATAAAGATCTTTGCATTGATCTTCGGGATCGGCACGGCTACCGGCATCATCATGGAATTCGAATTCGGCACCAACTGGGCCACGTATTCAAAGTATGTGGGCGATATATTTGGCAGCGCACTCGCCGCGGAAGGCATCTTCGCATTTGCGCTGGAGAGCGGCTTCCTGGGCATATTGTTATTCGGCTGGAAGAGGGTGAGCCCCCGCATCCATTTCTTTTCAACGCTGATGGTCTTCCTCGGTTCCATGTTCAGCGCCGTCTGGATCGTTGTGGCTAATAGTTGGCAGCAGACACCCGCCGGGTATCATATTGTTGGTGAAGGAATGAATGCGCGTGCAGAGATCACCGATTTCTGGGCGATGGTGTTCAATCCCTCCAGTGTGGAGCGGTTGCTTCATGTGTGGATCGGGGCGATACTTGCAGGCGCCTTCCTCGTGTTGAGCGTGAATGCATGGTATATATTGAAGAAGCGGCACCTCGACATAGCAAGACCGGGATTTAAGATCGCGCTAACGGTCGCCATGATATTCTCATTGTTGCAACTCGTTGTCGGCAGCATCAGTGCAGACGGGGTAGCGAAGAACCAACCCGCCAAACTCGCCGCCATGGAAGGCCACTTCGATACACTCTCCAGGGCCGATATGTACCTCATCGGTTTTGTGAATACGAAGGAGCAAAGCACCAGGGGCATAAAGATCCCCGGTGGATTATCTTTCCTGACGCATGGAAATTTTCACGCTCCTGTTGTTGGATTGAATGCATTCAGGAAGGAAGATCGCCCGACGCAGGTGAATGCGATCTTTCAGTTCTATCATTTCATGATCGCGATAGGCATTATCCTGATATTGCTCTCAGCGTATGCATGTATTCAATGGAAGAGAGGAAAGCTCTTCGACAAACGATGGCTGATGGTTGCATTCGTGTGGAGTGTTCTCCTGCCCCAGTTAGCTAACCAGTTCGGTTGGTACACCGCCGAGATGGGCAGGCAGCCCTGGGTAGTATATGGCTTGCTTCGCACCTCCGATGCATTATCGAAGAATGTGAAGGCGCACCAGGTTGTTTTCTCGCTCGTTCTTTTCATGCTCGTCTATTCCACGCTGTTCGCTCTTTTCCTCTACCTGATGAATAAGAAGATAAGACACGGACCCGCAGACGAAGCCGATGCCGAGGCAATACAGGCACGTGGCGAAAGTAACAACCCGACATTACAGCATTAAAATATTCATATGGAACATTTTTTAGGGATAGGCCTCGATGTATGGTGGTTCCTGGTATTTGGCGGAGTGATAACCGGCTATGCCGTGCTGGATGGATTCGACCTCGGCGCCGGCGCCTTGCATCTTTTCCTGAAGAAGGAAGAGAGCCGCAGGATCGCGCTGAATGCCATCGGCCCCGTATGGGATGGCAACGAGGTCTGGCTGGTGATCGGCGGCGGCGCGTTGTTTGCCGGCTTCCCTATTGCCTATGCAGCTATCTTCTCCGCCTTCTATATTCCATTCTTCGTTTTTCTCATTGGTATCATCTGGCGGGGAGTAGCCATAGAATTCCGGAGTAAAGAGCCCGGTAAGTGGTGGCGGTTGACATGGGACATCGTGTATTCGTTCGCATCGATCGTCATTGCGTTGTCGCTGGGTTTGATGCTGGGAAATGTAGCGCTGGGCTTTCCGCTGAATGATCAGCGGGAGTTCACGGGTGACTGGCTCAGTTTCTTCAATCCCTTCTCGATCATGGTGGCCATTACCACCCTTGCTCTCTTCATGATGCATGGAGCGATCTACCTGGCCATGAAGACAGTCAGGCGGCTGTATACCAAGCTTACTATCCTCGCGAAGAAGTTTACCGTTTTCTTCGTGCTGAGCTTTGTGATCACGTCCGTCTATACCCTTCTCTATATTCCGCATTTGAGCGATAACCTGAGAGGGCATCCCCTCTATTTCATCTTTCCGCTTGTCATGATCCTTGCGATCGCGAATATTCCCAGGCTGATGAATAAAGGAAAATACCGGTCTGCGTTCGTTAGCTCTTCCATTACCATCGCCTCGCTGCTGATCATTGTCGCTATCGAGGTATTTCCAAACCTGTTGTATGCTACCAATGATCCAGGTTATAGCATCACTGTCCATAATGGCGCCTCATCACCGAAGACGATGAAGATCCTGTTATGGATGGCACTCATTGGTACGCCGTTGGTGGGAATTTATACGGGGTTTCTTTTTTGGACATTTAAGGGGAAGGTGAAGCTGGATGAAATGAGCTATTAACGTGAATCGTGAGTCGTGAATCGTGAATGCCAACGTGAATCGTAAGTCGTGAATCGTGAATTGCACCCTCCGCCATTTAGAACTTTCGTTTCGTTATGAAAATTCGAATTGTGAGTCAAGAGTATTCGGTCAAAAAACGTATATCCTGAATCATAGTGTCTGCTATTCACGATTGACGACTCACGATTCACGTTGAAGGTTGTTACCAGTTGGCACTATGCTCCGAATTCTGTCGTTCAGAAACATCTTCAGGTTGATGCTCGCTCCAGTGCGGATCATATCTGACGAACCAGGAGATCCAGAGGCTGCGGCTCAAACGCATTAGCCAGGGTTGAAGAAGAATGAGGAGAACTGCATTGAATCCCACCCAGTAGAAGAACCGGTGATCGTCTGTCGACAACCCGATCGTCAGCCACCAGACTATCAGGCTTAGCGCGCTGATGAGGACGGTAAGGACGTAACTGACATAGCTGGTTCCATAGTAAAAACCAACCTCTATCTCCGTTGCCTGCCCGCAAACGGGACACTCGGCATTCATCAGGAGAATATTCTTTAGATTGAGACTTAGCGGGTGTTTGAATAATTTTCCCTGTCGGCAACGCGGACAATAACAGCCAAGGGAGGCGGCCAGGTAGCCACGACTTAATTTTTCTCCGGTAGTTTCTTGTTGATTGCTCATGATTGGGGCTGCAAAGGTCGACCTTTTTTCATAGGCAGGCAGAAAGATTTTCACAAATTCACCAGCGACGGAATCATGTCAGGACGAGTTCCCTGAGAATAATGTAGATACCCATGACCAGTATGAACCAACCAAAGCCTTTCTTCAGGGAAGCGGGGGAGACCCTCTCGGCGAGAGCGATGCCAATGAAGATGCCGGCAATGGACAATAGTGTGAAGGTGATCAGCAATTTCCAGTCATACTGAAACTGCTTGAGGCTGAATAGAAAGCCGAACAATGAATTGATCGCGATAATGAGAAGAGAGGTCCCGACCGCGGTCTTCATGGACAACCGGAGAAAGAGGACAAGCGTCGGGATGATGAGGAAGCCTCCGCCTGCGCCCAGCAAGCCGGTGATAACGCCGATCAGGAGACCCAGCAACACCAGTGGCACCGCCTTTTGATGCCGGTCCTTCTCCGTTCCCGAGTGCCTCACCTTGTCTTCGTTGACGGTGATCATCGAGATCGATGCCGCCAGCATGAGTATCGCGAAGAAGACCATCAGGAACATTTCCCTCGAAACGTTTTCGTGACCGATGCGGAATATCGTTGCAGGTAGCAGGGGTAGGAGATAGTGCCGGGTAATAAAAATGGAGAAGATGGAAGGTATCCCGAATTCCGTCACGGCCTTGAAATCAACCAATGACCTGCCATAGGCCCTGAGCCCGCCGACGAGACTGGTGGTGCCTACAATGAAAAGAGAACTGGTAGTTGCAAGCAATGGATTAATATGAAATAAATACACGAGCACCGGGACGGTGAGGATCGATCCGCCGCTGCCGATCATTCCCAGTGAAAGCCCGATCAGCACGGCCGCGATATAACCCAGTGCATCCATATAAAAAATTAAGGTTCCAGTATTTTCTCCATTTTCATACTCCTGCTTCCCTTTACCAGGAAGTAAGTGTCGTTGAAATCCTGTTGCTTCCACCATTCACGGGCCTGCACCGAATCGTCGAATTGAAGATAAGGATGTTCGCTCCTAAGAAAATCACCTCCTACCAATACCACTTGTGTCCAGTTGGTGCGACGGATAAGATCGATGATGGCCTTGTGTTCTTCAAGGCTCTGCGCCCCAAGTTCGGCCATGCCTCCCAGCATAAGCACCTTCTTTTCATTATTCAGCGAAGCGAAATTCTCAATGGCCAGCCTCATGCTACTCGGGTTGGCATTATATGCATCGAGTATGATCTTATTGGTTCCCCGCTCCACCAATTGAGAGCGGCTGTTGGAGGGAACATAGCTGGAGAGGGCCTCGCGTATACTGGGTTCTGCAACATTGAACGTCTTTCCAATAGTTACCGCCGCCAGGATATTGGGAAGATTATAGTCGCCGACGAGATTCGTCGCCAGCGGCCCACCTTCAAGTCCCTGCCTGAACGATACCTGGAGGAATGGATCGCTCTTGAATACGGCCCCAACGATATGCGCTTCTTCTGTGGTGCCATACTTGATCACGCCACTGATGCCTTTACTCATTTCATGCAGGTAATCATAGTCCCAGTTCACGAAGGCTACACCATGTGTGAGCGTGCGCAGGTAGTCGAACAATTCCCCCTTTCCTTTTCTTACGCCTTCCTCGCCGCCGAATCCTTCGAGATGTGCTTTGCCTGCATTGGTGATGAGCCCGTGCGTTGGTAACGTGTATTCACAATAGCCGGCTATCTCTGCACGGTGATTGGCGCCCATCTCGATGACGGCGATCTCCGCATCCTCCCGGATCTTTAGTATGGTGAGTGGAATGCCGATGTGATTATTCAAATTACCTTCCGTGGTATATGTCTTATAGGTACTCGATAGTACTGCATGAACGAGTTCCTTCGTCGTCGTCTTTCCATTGCTGCCGGTGATAGCGATCACGGGAAGGGGCTTCTCGCGCGGGAGTTTATCCAACTGCATGCGATGATATTTCGCAAGCTGCTGCAGTGACGTCAATACATCGGCAACAAGGGTTGTCTTACCGGGTATTTCGTGTTCCCGTTGATCGATCACGGCATGGGCGGCTCCGCTCTCGATGGCCTGCCTGGCAAAGGCGTTTCCGTTGAAATTATCGCCTTTCAACGCAAAGAACAGGTCCCCCTTTTTCAGCTTCCTCGTATCCGTTTGTACGGAAGGGAATTGCTTGTATATGTCGTACAGGGTTTCGATGGTCATGCGCAAAAATAGTCTTCATCCGGTGGAGTGAAATAAAAAACCCTCCGTTTTGGCGGAGGGTTTTAAAGAATTTATTGAGAAATTATTTCTTCTGTCTCTTGGTTGGAAACTGCTGACCTACTTTACGTCCGTTTCCTTCAGGGCTACCCATGCGATCCATTGCGCAACGGAATCCGAGAGTGCTCAACGCCTGATCTTCTTCAAGGAAGCGACGGGTGCCGGGACTCAGCCAATAAGCGCGATCGTTCCAGCTGCCACCTTTGTAGACCCTCGACTTGTCGCTGACAAGTGTTGTCATACCGTATCCATAAGAAGCCTGCGAAGCTGTATCACCATCGAGATAGTTGATCACGTTTCCGCGCTGGTAGTTACGGCGGCTCTTGCTTTCAGCATCAGTTACGTCCACCATTCTTACACGGCCGGTGGTATCATTGATCTCTGCTTCACCATTCGCATTCTTATAGAGCTTGGTGAATTTGTTACCACGGAACGGAGCTGGCATATCGTCGAAGTCCATGGATGACAAAGGACGGTATACATCCTGTACCCACTCGCTCACATTACCTGCCATGTTATAGATGCCGAAACCATTAGGATAGAAAGAAGTTACTTCAGCGGTGTAGAACGCGCGGTCATTCAGACCACCGGCAACACCTGCATTATCACCCGATCCACGTTTGAAGTTAGCGAGGAACTGACCTTGCCAACTGCCATGACGTGTATCGCGAAGACCATTCACATTTTGTGACCATGGATAGATCTGTTTGTTTGCCTGCAATTCTTCCCCGCGCTTTCCTTCTTTCTTGCTGGGGCGTGGGTTCTGATCGATAAGGCCATAAGCCGAGTATTCCCATTCTGCCTCGAAAGGAAGACGGTAATCAGGCATTAACAGTCCATCCTCGAAAGAGACCTTTGTCCGGGGTTGGACCTGGGCAGTCTTAAGCGGATTCTTCTTCGATGTCGCTGTCTTTCCCGGAGCGGTCTGATAAAGATCCAGGAGATAAGATTTAGTCGTAAAGTTATTGCTGCCCTGCTGGCCTTGCAATCCCTGTTTGTTGATATATCCCTTGTTAAGGAGAATGCCTTCGTTTACACGATCGCTTCTCCAGAGGCAGAAGTCATTGGCCTGTCTCCAGGTTACGCCGACAACAGGGTAGTAGTTAAAGCCCGGGTGACGGAAATAGTATTCCACCATCGGTTCGTTATAACTCAACTCACTGCGCCAAACGAGTGTATCGGGTAAAGCTCCTTCAATGATAGGAACGTTAACAGGATCGGAAGGATCGAATACCTTCTGAAGCCAGTACATGTATTCACGGTAGTGAATATTGGCCACTTCCGTACGGTCCATGTAGAACGAAGGAACAGAGACACGGCGGGGGATATTATTCCACTCGCCCATCACGTCCTCGTCGGTCTGGCCCATCGTAAAGGTACCGCCCTGCACGAAAACGAGACCGGGGCCGGTGGCCTGATCTTTCGCTTTGGCTACCTGGAAGCCACCCTGATTCTTGTCATTGTAGTTCCAGCCTGTGACATCAGACTTGCTTGATTTTTTTCCGAAAAGGCCCTTGCCTTTGCAGGATGCGAGAAGCACCGCACAGGATAGTAGGATTAGTAAGTTTTTCACTTTCATTGTTTTTTTCATAAACCCATGAATTGGAATAATTTTAACGCGAATCGAGATAAAATTATTGCACAGGATAAAAGATTTTGATTCTCGACTTGCGAATATAGACACTTTCAGTAATAAGTATTTAAGCATATTTACTTGGTTAAACTCCGTTTGGATTTTGGGGTAACTGCTATGAGGACGCTAAAAACGAGGCTGCTTATGGGTTTCACGCTCCTGGCCGTATTGGCACAGGGACAGCGTGTCTATAAGCCTTCCTCCGTTCTCGCATCCGGAAGCTGGTACCGGATCGGCGTACCCGGGCCCGGTGTGTACAGGATCGATATCGCCTTCTTGAACACCCTCGGAATCAACACGGGTTCACTCCCGGCCTCCTCCGTCCGGCTTTTCGGTAACGGCGGACAAATGTTACCCGAAGCCAACGCCGCGCCGCGAACCGACGACCTTATCGAAAATGCGATAGAGGTGGTGGACGGCGGGGACGGTGTCCTCAATGGCAATGATTATATCCTGTTCTATGCAAACGGCCCGGACGAATGGATCAAAGATTCTGCCAACCAACGGTTCAGCCATCGGAAAAATCTTTACTCCGCTCTTTCCTATTATTTCCTGACCATCGGCGGCGCGGGAAAAAGAATTGCGACCCTGCCTCCCATAAACAATCCATTGGTCACAATCAACTCGTCCTCCGGCCGGTACTTTCATGAGCTTGATACCGTCAACTTCCTCACCAGTGGCAAGGAATGGTATGGGGAAGAGTTTTCCAATTCGCCGGGGCATACGGTTACCCGCGATTTCCCCATCAGCCTTCCCGGGATCGTCCCGGGCACCTCGCTCTTCCTCCAAAGTAATGCCATCGCGAGATCGGTGGGGGCGATCAGTTCGTTTGTTACAAGGGTGAACGGAGTGACCGGCGCCCAGATCAATATTCCGCCGGTGGGCTCGGGGCAATACGACCTGTTTGCACAGCAATCCAGCTCCCTGAGTTCGCTGGTCGCTCCGCAAAGTGAACTGACGGTGGGCTACACATACCTTCCCGGAAGTTTCAATGCCCAGGGATGGCTGAATTGGTTCGAACTCTTTTTCCGGCAGCCGCTTTCCATGCCTGCGACACAGCAATTACTCTTCCGGGACTGGAGCAGCGTGGGACCTAACAATGCGGAATTCGTGATCGGCAATGCCAATGCCGGCACGGAGGTCTGGGACGTTAGCGATCCTTCAAACCCATTGTTGATGCGGGGCAGCCTGGTTGGCAACCAGTTTCGTTTCGTCAACGACTGCTCCCGCCTGAAGGAGTATGCCGCTTTCTCCGCCACGAACTTACTGACGCCCGTAGCGGCCGGCCGGGTTGCCAACCAGGATCTTCATCATACGAGTCCCGTCGATAATATTATTCTCGTACCCCCTCCCTTTCTCGCCCAGGCCCAACGACTGGCTACATTTCACCAGCAGCAAAGCGGGCTTCGCACATTGGTGGTGACCACCGACCAGGTCTTTAATGAATTTGGAAGCGGAAGCCCCGATCCCGCCGCGATAAGGGATTTCCTGAAAATGTATTTCGATATCTATGGCAATGATCCGGCTAACAGGGTTCGTACCGCATTATTATTCGGGGATGCCTCCTACGACTACAAAGACCGGCTGGCTAACAATACCAACTTCATTCCATGCTATGAGACGTCCGTATCGCTCGACATATTATCCAGCTATACATCGGATGATTTCTTCGGATTCCTCCAGGACAGTGAGGACATCAATTCGGTATCGATAACGAATGATCTCGACATCGGTATCGGTCGCGTACCCGCGAAGAGTATCCAGGAGGCGAAGAACTTCGTGGATAAGGTCGGGGATTACTTCAGTGGCCAGGCCTTCGGTCCATGGAGGAACGACCTGCTTTTCATTGCGGACGATGAAGACCAGAACCTGCATCTCGAAGATGCCGAGATCATCACGACCACCGCCGCCACAACGGCCCCCGTCTTCGATCTTAAGAAGATTTACCTCGATGCCTACCCGGAAGAAAAGTCATCTGCGGGCAGCAGCTATCCTGCGGTCAACCAGGCTATCGGCAACGAGGTCTTCAATGGGACGCTCATCTGGAATTTCACGGGACATGGGGGAGCCAGGCGACTGGCGGAGGAAACGATCGTGGACCAGGACATCGTGAACGAATGGAATAATCAATACCGCCTTCCGTTGTTCATGACGGCCACCTGCGATTTCGCGCCGTATGATAACCCGGTAGTGCCGTCGCTCGGGGAGAACCTGTTGTTGCGGGCGAAGACGGGAGGGATTGCACTCCTCACCACCACACGCGTGGTATTCGCGTCGAGCAACCGGGTGATGAATAATAATTACCTGAGGTTCGCGCTGCAACCGGATGCCAATGGGAAGTATAAGAGCCTGGGCGATGCGATACGCGAGGCGAAGAATTACACCTACCAGACCTCGACCGATATCATCAACAACCGGAAGTTCACCCTGCTTGGCGATCCCGCCCTTACCATTGCATTTCCGGCTCTTCGTGTGCGTCCTGTCAGGATAAATGGGACGGCCGTATCCTCATCGGATACGCTGCGTGCCACGGATAAGATCACCATTGAAGGAGAAGTGACGGACCTGGCGGGCAACCGGCTGAGTGGCTACAATGGAAATGTCTATCCCGCGATGTTCGACAAGCCCCAGATCCAGAACACACTGGTGAATGATCCGGGCAGCCTGCCGGTGGGCTTCAGTACGCAGAATAATGTTCTTTTCAAGGGCAAGTCGACTGTCACGGATGGACGATTCAGCTTTACATTCAAAGTGCCGAAGGATATCAACTATCAATACGGGAGCGGAAAACTGAGCCTGTATGCGGAGGATGGCAAGCGGGATGGCAATGGTTTTTCAACCAGCTTTATCGTGGGTGGCACGGGTGTGAATGCGGGGAAAGACAATACGGGACCCGAGATCAAGCCATACCTGAATGATGAGAAGTTCGTGAATGGCAGCGTGACCAATGAAACGCCGGTACTGATCCTGAAACTGATGGATTCTTCCGGGATCAACACCGTCGGGACTGGTATCGGCCATGATATTGTGGCGACGCTGGACAATGATACCCGCCATTTTTTTTTACTCAATGACTTTTACCAGGGCGACCAGGACAGTTATGAGAAAGGGACGGTAAAGTTTCAGCTCCCCGATCTCGAGGCAGGGACGCACAGCCTGAAGATCAAGGCCTGGGACGTGTTGAACAACTCCAGCGAGGCGATCCTGGACTTCACGGTGGCCAAAAATGAAGAGTTATCCCTTAGTCATGTTCTAAATTACCCTAATCCGTTTACGACGAAGACCCAGTTCTGGTTTGAACATAACAAGCCCGGGCAGGACTTACAGGTTCGCTTACAGATATTTACCTTGACCGGCAGGGTAATAAAAGTGATTCAAAAAACAATAAACACCCCCGGGAATCGTTCAATTGAACTGGAATGGGATGGGAAAGATGAATATGGCGATAAAATAGGTCGTGGGATATACTTGTACAAACTTTCTGTAACCGCTCCCGGTAAATTGAGAAAGGAAAAGATCGAGAAACTCGTGATCTTATAATTACTATTGAAATCAACTCTTTAACTCGCTTTTAAAAGCCAGAACTTTTATCTAAACCTAATATTAAAAAAACAACTTCTAATGAGACTAACTGCTTTTAAATTGACTGCAGGGGCATTCTTGATTTGCGGCATTCTAACAAAAGTACATGCACAAAAAGTTATTACTACAGCTGTTCCATTTTTGAGAATATCTCCGGATGCCCGCTCAGGTGGGATGGGAGATCTTGGCTTAGCGACCTCGCCCGATGCTGGGTCAGGTTTCTGGAATATCGGCAAAGTAGCCTTTAATGAATCACAGGGTGGCGTGGTTGCAACATATACTCCATGGTTAAAAGACCTGGTGAACGATGTTTACCTGGCTTCGTTGTCCGGGTACTATAAGATATCCGATGACCAGGCAATCAATGTCGGCTTACGTTATTTCAGCCTTGGCAACATCGATTTTACCGATGGAAATGGAAATCTCAATGGCACAGGAAAGCCCCGGGAATTCGGCCTGGACTTTGGATATTCGAGAAAATTGACGGAGAAGGTCGGTCTCGGAATTACTCTGCGCTACATCAATTCGAACCTTGCCTCGGGAGTAGCCTCAACAGGGAATACATATAAAACAGGAACCTCTGTAGCCGGCGATATTGGATTTTATTATAATGGACAGAATACGACTGGAGATGGCTGGGCTTTTGGAGCCGTAATTTCCAATCTTGGTGCGAAGATCTCGTACACCGACAATGCCGATATGAAGGACTTCATCCCTGCTAATTTAGGGTTGGGTACTACCTATACGAAGAATTTTGACGAGCAAAACAAGCTCAGTTTTGGCGTGGACTTTAATAAGCTCCTCGTTCCCGGGCTGAAAGAAAATGCAACGGCGCAGGAAATCGAAGACTACAGGAAGAAGGGTTTGGCCAGCAGCTGGTTCAGTTCCTTCAGCGATTTTCCCGGCCAGGCGAATGTCTCGATAGGCGGAGAATATTGGTATAACAACCAGTTCGCTCTTCGCGCGGGCTATTTCTTCGAGGACAAGACGAGAGGAAACCGTAAGTATTTTACAACGGGACTTGGTCTCAAGTACAATGTCTTTGGTTTGAACTTCTCTTACCTTCTTCCTTCGGGAAGTGGCACCAGTCGTAATCCTCTCTCAAACACGCTTCGTTTCTCTATCCTGTTTGACCTGGATTCGAACGCGGGTGGTGACAGCAGCAATTGATAATACGAAAAACTGGCAATAAAGAAGTGGTCCTGCTGCAAAGCGGGACCACTTCTTTTATTATCTTATCCAATAACGCATGGTTTTAAGATATTTGCCTCCTAAATCAACTACATGGGCTATCGGATCGGATCGGGTGTCGATTTTCACCGGCTTGAAGAGGGATATAAACTTTGGCTGGGTGGTGTACTCATTCCTCATTCCAAAGGAGCCGTCGGTCATAGTGATGCCGACGTATTACTTCATGCCATTTGCGATGCGCTGCTCGGCGCCGCCTGTCTCGGGGATATCGGCGTTCATTTCCCGGATACCGATGCGGCATACAAGGGCATAGACAGCAAAATATTATTGAAGAAAACGACCTGATAATGAAAGAAGGCTATCGCATCGTCAATATCGATACCACGCTTTGCCTGCAGGAGCCGAAAATAAAATCATACGCGGGCAAAATGCAATCCGTGATCGCGGAGATTACGGGACTTACGATAAAGGATGTTTCCATTAAGGCCACTACTACGGAGAAGCTGGGATTTGTGGGGAGAGAAGAGGGAGTGGTTGCCTATGCTTCTGTTTTGATTTTTTCTGAATAAATGCTGGAATTGGGAATTAAGAATAAGGCTGATACTTTGAAGAATCGTTACCGGGCAGTAGGTTTTTTCGACTAAAGCCCTATTCCCAATTCCCCATCCCCCTGTTTCCAATTCCCAATCCTCCTATCTTTGACGCATGGCACCAATACAAGTAAAAATCGTCAACACATCATCGAATGCATTGCCCGGTTATGCTACAGTGGGATCCTCTGGCATGGACCTGCGGGCCAGCCTGGATTTTCCCCAGACCTTGCAACCATTGGAGAGGACATTAATACCCACGGGTCTGTTCATCGAATTGCCCCAGGGTTATGAGGCGCAGATACGTCCGCGCAGTGGCCTGGCTATAAAACAAGGCATTACCTGTTTGAATACCCCCGGCACGGTTGATGCTGATTACCGGGGAGAAATTAAGATCATCTTAATAAACCTTTCCAACGAGGAACAGGTCATACAACCGGGCGACCGTATTGCGCAGATGGTAATACAGACTGTCGAGAAGGTAGAATGGAAGCTGGTGGAAGAACTGGAAGCAACGGAGAGAAATGCGGGTGGATTCGGTCATACCGGGAAGCAATAAATTCAATGATAATGATGAGAACATTAGTCCTTTCGGTCATGGCCATCTGCCTGATGGCATCCTGCCGTACAACGAGGAAGATACAAACGGCCATGTCGAGGAAGGATACGCTGGCGGTTGTGGCGCCCGTTCCGGACCGATCGAAGGAGGATTCGCAGGTCTGGATTCATTCGGCGCTTGCACGCCTTCAGGCCAGCAGGATCGACTTCACCACTTTTTCGGCCAAGATAAATGTGGACTACCAGGGTACCGATGGCAAGAAATATAATGTGAACGCCAACCTGCGCATGTATAAGGACAGCGCCATCTGGATATCGATCACGGCCATCTTCGGCATAGAAGGGCTGAGGGCCTATATCACACGCGACTCGGTCAAGATCATCAACAAGCAGGATAAGATATATACGGCAAGGAGCGTGGCCTATCTGCAGGAAGTGACGGCACTGCCCATCGATCTGCATTCGCTGCAGGATATCCTGATAGGGAATCCCGTCTTCCTCGATAGCAATATCATCTCGTATTCACAGACGGGTTCTACGGTATCGCTGGTAAGTCTCGGTAAATTCTTCAAGAACCTGCTCACGCTGAATGCCGACGGGCGGATAGATAACAGCAAGCTCGATGATGTGGACATTACGAGGAGCCGGACCTGTAACCTGAGCTATGGGGACTATGAGAATAAGAAAGGGGTGGAGTTCTCTACGAAGCGCCGCATCACGGTCGCGGAGAAATCGAAGCTGGATATCAAGCTCGATTTTAAATCCTATGATTTTAATGAAACGTTAAGTTTCCCATTTGCCGTGCCGAAAAACTATAAATGGGAATAGATGGATAATTTATTGTCTGTGGGCCCGTTATAGATTTTCTGTTTCTGGCCGCATTCAATCATCCAAAAATCGAAACATGCAAAAAAAATATCTTCTCATTTTCGTATTCTTATTTGGGATACTCGACCTGGCCACTGCCCAGGCTACGAATGACAAGTCGGAGCTCGAGAGAGAAAGGAGAGAGATCCAGGACGAGTTGAAGGAGATTCAGAGCGTGTACAATAAGGTGAAGGGCCAGAAGAAGCAGTCGCTCGGACAGTTGAACATGCTGAACCGCAAGATCACGCTCCAGGAGAAATACATCACCAGCATAAACAAGGAGCTGAGATATATCGATGATGATATGTATCGCAGCAATATCGAGATCTCTCGCCTGCAGAAGCAACTCGATACATTGAAATCGCAATATGCGCGCACAGTGGTGTATGCCTACAAGAACCGCAGCAGCTTCGACTACGTGAATTTTATTTTCTCCGCTAATAATTTCAATGATGCCATCAGGCGTGTGTCCTATCTGAAGAGCTACAGGGCCTACCGTGAGAAGCAGGTCAATACGATCTATGAAACGAAGGATCTCATTGCAAAGCGCCAGCAGGAACAATTGGGAAGGAAGCAGGAGAAGAGCATGGCCCTGCAGAGCCAGAATAAGGAAAGGGTGGTGCTTACGGATCAGCGAAAGGAAAAGGATGCTGTGGTGAATGGATTGAAGTCGCAGGAAAAGGATCTGCAGAAACAAATCAGCTCGAAGAAGAAGCGGGATGCGGATCTGAAGAATGCGATCTATGCCATTATCCGGAGGGAAGTGGAAAATGCGAAGAAGGAAGAGATGGCACGCGTGGCCGCGGCGAAGAAGGCAGCGGATGATGAGAAGGCAAGGAATACCGCATCTGCACCATCGACGAAGCCATCAACTAATAACAATACTCCTGCAGCAACCGTTACGGTGCCTGCGAAGAAACCATCCGGAAGTTATCTCGAGTTGAATGCAAAGGATGTGGCATTGGGAAATGAGTTCGGTGGCAATAAGGGAAAACTTCCCTGGCCTGTTGATAATGGCTACATCGATATTCCGTTCGGAATATATATAATACCGGGTACGAAAATAAGGAATGACAATCCCGGCATCACGATTGCGACGCCCACTGCCGGAGGGTCGGTCAAGGCCATCTTCGACGGCGTTGTTTCGGCGATACATAACTACGGAGATGCGGCGGCGATTATCATCCGTCATGGAAAGTATTTCACCTCCTACAGTAATCTATCGTCCGTCAATGTGAGTAAAGGCGCAACGGTAACGAGAGGCCAGGTGATTGGTAAGGTAGGCGAAGGTGAAGATGGCACTGGTGGTCAGCTCGACTTCATGATCCTTATCGAGGCGAATAATGTGAATCCGGCGCCGTGGCTGAGAAGATAAAGACCAATTTGATAATTTGGCAATTTGATAATGTGCAAATGAGGCGTGTTGTGCGAAAGGAACTATAGATAAGTGCTTTTCCCATCCTTCAATGATGATTCTGACTAAAGCACTTGAATATTGACATTGAATATTGCGTATTGTCCGAAGGACTCCGGACTCTTTCGGAGAATATTTGAATTACGCAACTCTCAAAAACCTTTCATCCACTATTCATAAAAACCTCTCATACAATTTCTCGTATATCGGTATGATCGTATGAATATCAAAATTCTTCGCATGCGCCGCCGCCCGTTCCTTGAATTGATGCAGCGTCTTATTATCCTTTAATATCGACAGCGACTGCTGCGTCATCGTTTCCACATCACCAACATTGGCCATATAGCCGGTTTCTCCGGGAATATTGATCTCCCCGAGGCCGCCTGCATTGGTGGATACCACCGGCACCCCAGCCGCCATGGCTTCCAGTGCTGCGAGACCGAAGCTTTCATACTCGGAAGTGAGAAGGAAAAGGTCCGCGATGGCGAGAATGTCTTCCATCTGTTCCTGCTTACCCACGAAGCGTATCTCGTCGAATACACCGAGCTCGCGCGCGAGATCTTCTGCAGTAGAACGCTCGGGTCCATCGCCAACGAAGAGCAGCTTGGAGGGGATAGACTTTCCGACCTCGCAGAATATCTTCACGACATCCTGAACGCGTTTTATCTTCCTGAAGTTGGAGGCATGCAGTAATATTCTTTCGCCGTTCGGCGCTATTACTTTGCGAAAAGCATCGATGGGCTTCCTGCTGAAACGGTCTACATCAACGAAGTTGTATATCACTTCGATGTCCTTTTCTATCTTGAATGTACGATAGGTTTCATCCCGCAGGTTCTGCGATACCGCCGTGATGGCGTCGCTCTGGTTGATGGAAAAGGCAACTACGGGTGCATATGTCTTATCCTTTCCAACGAGTGTGATATCTGTTCCGTGCAGGGTGGTGATGACCGGAATATTCTTTCCTTCCTTTTCCAATATACGCTTTGCCATATACGCTGCCGACGCATGTGGGATGGCATAATGCACGTGCAGCAGGTCCAGGTGATTATTCTTGATCACATCCACCATAGTGCTCGCCAGGGCAGTTTCATATGGCGGGTAATCGAAGAGCGGGTACGTAGGTACCTGTACTTCGTGGTAGAATATATTCGGGATGAATCCGTTCAACCTCACCGGTTGCTGATACGTGATGAAATGCACCATGTGTCCTTTCTGAGCAAGAGCCTTGCCCAGCTCTGTGGCGAGTACGCCACTACCACCAAAAGTGGGATAACAAACAATTCCAATTCGCATAAGTATGTTTCGATCTAACGTCGCCCTAAGGTAACAGTTTTGACGGAGGAAGGTTTACCGTTCGTCTTAATTTCTTTCTGCCATTTTTTTGGTTTCATTTAACTTTAGCAAAAATCATTTACATGCGAATTGCCCTTGTTTTATTTTGCTTCCTCAGCGCCGGATCGATCGCTTCTGCACAGCAAGAGGACTCTATTTTCATCAGGCGTCTTTCAGATGAAGTACTTACTAATGGTAAGGCCTATGATAACCTGAGAGAGCTGACCAAGAAAATAGGAGGGCGGCTTTCGGGTTCCCCACAGATGGTAAAGGCGGAGGCCTGGGGCAAGAAGACATTGGAGCTGGCCGGCGCCGATAAGGTATGGCTCCAGGAGGCGATGGTGCCACATTGGGTCAGAGGTGGCAAGGATATCCTGACCGCGCCGAATGCCCGGTCATTAGATGTGCTGGCACTGGGTAATTCCTATGGCACCGGTGAGAAGGGCATCAGGGCACAGGTGATAGAAGTAAAATCATTCGATGAACTGGAACAGAGGAAGGGCGAAGTGAAGGGGAAGATCGTTTTTTACAATTACAAGTTCAACCCAAGGTTTGTCGAAACCTTCCTCTCATACATAGATGCCGTCAAGTACCGGGGTCAGGGTCCGAGCCAGGCAGCAAAGTATGGCGCCGCTGCCGTCATCGTGCGAAGCATGAGCCATAGCACGGATAATAATCCTCATACCGGCGCCACACGTTACGATTCGGCCTATGCAAAGATACCCGCCGTGGCCATCGGCCTGCAGGATGCAGATTGGTTGAGTTCGCAACTGCAAAAGGCTCCCGTTTCTGTATTCTTTAAAACAAATGGTCACTTCCTTCCCGATACTATCGGGCATAATGTTATTGGTGAACTGGCAGGAACTGAATCGCCTCAGGAATACATCACCGTAGGCGGCCACCTCGATAGCTGGGACCCGGCCGAAGGCGCACATGATGATGGGGCCGGCATCGTCCAGACCATCGAAATACTTAGAGCCTTCAAGGCAATGGGATTCAAACCCAGGCATACGATACGCTTTGTATTATTTGCCAACGAGGAGAATGGTGGTCGCGGCGGAACCAAATATGCAGAGGAGGCGAAGGCGAAGAATGAGAAACATCTCTTCGCACTCGAGAGTGATGCAGGTGGCTTCACTCCCCGTGGCTTCGGCTTCGAAGCAAGCGATCAACAATTGCAAAAGATATTTAAGTGGAGCAGCCTGCTTGCCCCATACGGCGGCGGCAAATTGGTAAAGGGCGGAGATGGCGCCGACATCGAACCCCTGAATAAGACGATGGGCGTTGTTACATCAGGACTCAATCCCGACTCGCAGCGATATTTCGATTTCCATCATGCGCGCAATGATGTATTCGAGAACGTGAACAAGCGCGAACTGGAATTGGGTGCGATTAATATGGCAGCGTTGATATACCTCGTGGATAAATATGGTCTCTAAAAAAAGTGCTCTCCGAAGGAGTGTTGGAATTGGGAATTAGGAATAAGGAATTAGGCTTTAGTCGAAATGACCTACTGCCCGGTAGTGATTCTTCAAAGTATCAGCCCAATTCCCTATTCCTAATTCCCAATTCCAACACTCCTAGAACAATACGTAACCAATAACAGAGGGTTTCATTAAACATTAAAAGTTTGGGGATGTCAATAACGGGATTTTATGGTGCGGAAAAGGAGAAGTACAGCATAAGTACCGATCCGTCACTATTAAACGTCGACGTGATATTTAACTATCTCTCGCTGGAATCTTATTGGGCGAAGGGCATTCCCAGGGAGGTGGTGGAAAAATCCATCGCTCATTCACTTTGTTTCGGCCTTTATTATGAGCAGCAGCAGATCGGCTTCGCGAGACTCGTCACCGATGAGGCGACATTCGCCTATCTCGCCGATGTATTCGTGCTGGAAGCCCATCGCGGCAAGGGCCTGTCTAAATGGTTAATGGAGATCATTCATGCACATCCCGGCCTGCAGGGTCTTCGCAGGTGGGTACTGGGGACCCGAGATGCCCATGCGCTATATGAAAAATTCGGCTGGGCCGTTTTTGATGAGGATTTGAGGAAGCGGTTTATGCAGAAACACAACAATGATCTTTACTCTAGCTAGTAAGTATAAGTCTAATTAGCAAATTTGAAAATGTGCCAATGTGCCAATTGGGCGTGTTAGTCGAGAACCTTGTGTCCTTCGTGTGCATTTCCTTCGTGCACCTTGTGGTTAAATTTCCTATATTAATTTATGGTATGCGGAAGAGAAAAATATTCAGAACGATAAACTCTTTGACTAACACGCCCAATTGGCACATTGGCACATTTTCAAATTTGCTAATTGGTTCTTAACCCACCAATTTCTGTAGCGCCATTTTCACTTTTTCGAACGGAAACGAACCAACCACCTTCTTCATCTGGCTGCTAATTTCATTTGTATTCAGTCTTCCGATACTGCCTTCATGAGTATGATGTATGGATGTGTCATACGTGAAGTTTCCCGCTTCAATGGACGCGCCCACCTGCCTGTAGGCGTCACGAAAGGGAATTCCCTGTAGTACGAGTTTGTTCACTTCCTCCACGCTGAATAAGTATTTGTATTTCTCATCTTCGAGAATATTGTTCTTCACCTCGATCCTCGACAACATCATACCCGCCATCTCGAGGCAGTACCTGATAGTCTGGAACGAGGGGAAAAGATGCTCCTTCAATAGCTGCAGGTCGCGGTGATAGCCGGACGGAAGATTGGTTGTCATCAGCATGATCTCGTTCGGTAACGCCTTCACCCGGTTGCAGTAGGCACGAATCAGTTCAAACACATCCGGGTTCTTCTTGTGCGGCATGATGCTGCTGCCCGTCGTCAACTCCGCAGGGAAACTGATGAAGCCGAAATTCTGGTTCAGATAAAGACAGGTATCCATGCTCAGCCGGGAGAGTGTGTCGGCAACATTAGCCAGGGCCTGTGCTACCACCCGCTCCGCCTTTCCCCTTCCCATTTGTGCATAGACAACGTTATAGTTCAGCGAATCGAAGCCGAGCAGGTCCGTGGTCATCTTGCGGTTGATCGGGAACGATGAACCGTATCCTGCCGCAGAGCCCAATGGATTTTTATTCACTATATCATATGCGGCCTTCAGGGTGATCATATCATCTGCAAGGCTCTCTGCATAGGCGCCGAACCAAAGCCCGAAGGAGGAGGGCATCGCCAATTGAAGATGCGTATAGCCCGGTAACAACCGGTCCTTATACCGCTCGCTCTGGATCTGTAGTATTTCGAAGAATGATTCGATTGCTTTAACGAGTAATTCCAGCTCATTGCGCAGGAATAATTTTATATCCACGAGCACCTGGTCGTTGCGGCTCCTGGCGCTATGGATCTTCTTCCCGGTATCACCAAGCTTCTCCGTCAATATCGCCTCGACCTGGGAGTGGATATCCTCGACATCATCTTCCAGTTTGAATTCCTTGTTCAGTATTTTACTGTAAATATTCCTAAGCTCGGCCTCCAGTTGTTGCAGTTCCTCCTTCTTCAATAAGTTGATCGATTCGAGCATGCGTATATGCGCGAGCGAACCGAGAACATCGAAGGCCGCCAGGTACATGTCCATTTCACGATCCTTTCCGACCGTAAATTGTTCGACCGCTTCGAGCGAGGAAGTGTTTTTTTGCCACAATTTCATAGTACCTGGTTTAATAACTGAATGTACATTTCGATCCCTTCTTTTATTTCCTTTACATAAACGAACTCATCTGCGGTATGACTCCTCGCACTATCGCCCGGCCCCATCTTCAATGCCGGGAAAGGCATGAGCGCCTTATCCGAGGTAGTAGGGGAGCCATAGTATTTGCGACCGAGACCTGTTCCTGCCTTCACGAGCGGATGTTCCAATGAGATGGATGTGGACCGGAGACGCGTGCTTCGTGCCACGACCTCGGCGCCGATATGCTGTTTAAGAATGGCAATGACCTCCTCGAAATCGTACAGCTCATTTATCCTCGCATCGATCACGAATTTACAAATAGCAGGAACCACATTGTGCGCCTTATTTTCCGTTTCAATCACCGTCACACTCATCTTCGAGGGGCCTAACAATGGCGATATCTTCGGGAATTCATATGCCCTTATCCATTCAATGTCCGCAAGAGCTTTGTATATGGCGTTCTGGCCTTCGTTTCGCGCCGCGTGACCGGCCTTGCCGTGACTGATGCAGTCGAGCACAAGAAGCCCGCGCTCGGCCACGGCCAGTTCCATCTGCGTCGGTTCTCCCACGATGGCACAATCGATCGGGGGAAGATGCGGCAATGTGTATTCGATTCCACCGGCTCCAGAAATTTCCTCTTCTGCGGTTGCCGCGATGATGACATTGTATTTGAGATCGGACCGGTGATAGAAGTGCAGGAACACAGCAATGAGCGAGACCAGGCAACCGCCTGCATCATTACTACCGAGGCCATATAGTTTGCCCTCCTCGATACTGGCGGCAAACGGGTCTCTCGAGTACTGCGGGTTGGGCTTTACCGTATCATGATGCGAGTTCAACAGGATGGTAGGCTTCACCGGATCATATTTTCCATTGAGTGCATATACATTATTCCCCGCCCTGCTATGTTCGATATTCTTGTTCGCGAGAAAACGGCAGAGAATGGCGGCCGTTCCCTCCTCTTCCTTGCTGAAGGAAGGAACGGAGATGAGTTCCCGGAGCAGGTCGATCGCCTCCTCCCGCAGAACAGCATATGTATCTTCGTTCTTCATTTTATGATTGTCGTTCCGGCAGAGCCGGTGATCAATTGTGAGAGGTGCTCGGCCTTCCCGATTATCACCCGGTTGACGCCGCTGTTCAATGCAGCAAAGGCATTATCCATCTTCGGAAGCATGCCGGCGAATATCTTCTGCTTAGCCTTCAGTTGCTGGTAATAGGCGGCGTTGATCTCCGGTATTACCGTGCTGTCGTCGTCGGCATCCAGGAGCACGCCGTCTTTTTCAAAAGAATAAATAAGACTGACATCAAACTCCGCGCACATGGCCTTGGCCAGTTCCTGGGCTATCGTATCGGCATTCGTATTTAGCAATTGTCCCTGCTGGTTGTGCGTGATGGGAGCGAAGACGATGGCGATATTCCTGTCGAGCAGCAGCCGCAGCAGGCTCGTGTTCACGGCATCCACATCACCCACGAAACCATAGTCGATCACCGGGTGGTTCCTCTTGTGTGCCAGTATCGCATCGCCGTCGGCGCCGGTAAGGCCGATGGCATTGCAGTTATTGCCCTGTAATCCCGCCACGATCTGCTTATTGATATAACCCGCATAGACCATCGTCACGATCTTCAGCGTTTCCGCATCGGTGATCCTTCTGCCGTCTATTACCTGTTGTTCGACGCCCATCTGTTCGGCCAGCCGCGTGGCGAGTTTGCCGCCGCCATGAACGAGTATCTTTTTTTCTTCGATAGCGGCGAACTCCTGCAGGAACGACGGCAATTTTTTATCATCATCGATGATATTGCCCCCGATCTTTATGATGTATAGCTTATCCATTGCGCAATATCTCCGATAGTACGGCCTGTGCGGCCCACACCCGGTTCGCGGCCTCCTGTGTCACCAGGCTATTCGGGCCATCCAGGATCTCATCGCTTAGTTCCACGTTGCGCCGGACCGGCAAACAATGCATCACGCGTGCGTTGTTCGTCAGGGCAAGCCTTTCATTGGTCAGCATCCAACCCGGATCATTCGAGTAGATCCGTCCATAGTCATGATAGGTGCTCCAGTTCTTAACATAAACGAAGTCTGCATCTTTCAGCGCTTCGTCCTGGGAATGTGTTATGGTGGCGCCTTTGGTGAATTCTTCATTCAGCTCATAATCCTCCGGATGCGCGATGATGAAATCGGCCTTTCCCCATGCATTGATCCATTGGGAAAAACTGTTGGCCACACACTGGGGTAATGGCTTCACGTGCGGCGCCCATGTCATGGCGATCTTCGGCCGGCGGCCTTTGCCTGAGAAATCATAATTCTCAGTGATAGTAATGATATCGGTCAGCGATTGCAATGGATGAAGCGTTGCGCTCTCGAGACTCACAACGGGTATCCCCGCATATTTTATGAATTGCTTGATGTATAGTTCGCTGTAGTCATCCTCCCTGTTCTTCAGCGAGGGGAATGTCCGGATAGCGAGGATGTCGAAGTATTTTCCGAAGATAGGAGCGGCATCCTTCACGTGTTCAACGGTGCTGCCACTCATGATCGCCTCTTCTTCGAATTCGAGCGCCCAGCCTTCACTTCCCACATTGAAGAGAATGGGCTCCATGCCCAGGTTTTGTGCCGCGATCTGTGTGCTGAGCCTTGTGCGCATACTCGGGTTCAGGAACAAGCAACCGATCCGTTTTTGGGCGCCGAGGTTTCGATCCTTGAAGGGGTCGGACTTATAAGCGAGTGCATTCTTCACCAATGCGTCAATGTCCCGGACATCCTGAACGGAAACAAAATTTCTCATGCTTGATTAACGGGGGTTGGCGAAGAGACCAGTTTGATCTCTTCCTTTAATGATTCGATAAATTGCTCCGCATCTCTCTTCTTCAATGCGAGGGAAGGTAAGAGCCGAATGATGTTGGGTTTCGATTCCCCGGTAAATATTTTCTGGTTCCATAGCATGTTCTTGCGGAGATCCTTTAATTCTTCGGGAAGATCGAAGCCGATCATCAGCCCCCTTCCACGGATATTCATGATCTCTGGTATCTTCTCGAGTTCATCCTTCAGGTATTTCCCTATCATTACGGCGTTACCCATCAGCTTCTCTTCTTCTATGATCTCAAGGACAGCCAGCGCGGCTGCGCATGCCAGGTGATTTCCACCGAAGGTGGTGCCGAGTTGAAAATGTTTCGGCTTGATGTGCGGCGCCACGATGATGCCACCGATCGGGAAGCCATTGCCCATTCCCTTCGCCATGGAATAGATATCCGCACTCACGCCGGCAAAGTCATGACTGAAGAATTTCCCCGTTCTTCCATACCCGCATTGCACTCCATCCGCTATATACACGGCGCCGTGCTTATCGCACAATGAACGGATCAGCTTCAGGAACGACTCGCTGGCAACATTGATGCCGCCCACGCCCTGTATGCCTTCGACAATAACCGACGATATCTCATCTCCCTGTTCATTGAAACACTGCTCCAGCGCTTCCTTATCATTGAAGGGAAGGAAGATCACGTTATCGGTCTCATTGACGGGCGCTATATAGTTCTTATTGTCCGTAGCCGAAACGGCCAGAGAAGTGCGGCCATGAAAGGCTTTGGTGAAGGCGATGATCTTCTTCCTTCCATTATGAAAGGAGGCAAGCTTCAATGCGTTCTCATTCGCCTCGGCGCCGCTGTTGCAAAGGAAGAGCTGGTAGTCGGTCTTGCCGGATACTTTTCCAAGTTTCTCTGCAAGCTGCTGCTGCAGCGGGATCTTGATTGAATTGGAATAGAAGGCGATCTTCTCCAGTTGCTCTTCGATCCTTTTTACCCAATGCGGATGGGTGTGTCCGATACTGATCACTGCATGTCCGCCATAGAGGTCGAGATACTGGTTTCCCTTATCGTCCCACACATACGAGCCCTTGGCTTTTACGATGGTGATGTCGTTGATCGGGTACACATCGAATAAGTTCATATAAGTATTATTTAAAAGTAATTGGCTTTGAGTTTTAATCCTGCTGTCTCCGGCAGGCCGCAGATGAGATTCATATTCTGGATGGCTTGGCCGCTTGCGCCTTTCAATAGATTATCGAGGGCGGAATGCACGACCACCTTGGTGCCCGCCTTTTCCAGGTGGATCACCGCCTTATTCGTATTCACCACCTGTTTCAGGAAGATCGGCTCCTTGCTCATCAGTGTAAATGCCTGCCCCGCATAAAATTCATTGAAGAGAACGTTGAGCTCCTGCAGGGAAAGATCGCAGCTCATGGTAGAACTGATGAAGATGCCACGTGTGAAGTCGCCTCTCCAGGGAACGAAGCTCAGATCGATGGAAGAGCCGGGCTGTAATTGCATCAGCGTCTCGCCTATCTCTCCGAGATGCTGATGCGTTAATGTTTTATACGCCTGGATATTATTGGCGCGCCAGCTGAAATGAGACGTAGTAGAGAGTGATTGACCCGCACCCGTCGAACCCGTTATGCCGGTGGTATAGATGTCCTTCAGAAGTCCCGCCTTTGCCATTGGCAGCAGGCCGAGCTGGATAGCGGTGGCGAAACAGCCGGGATTGGCAATATTGGAAGCCCCTCTTATGGTCTCCTTATTCAATTCCGGCAGGCCGTACACGAACTGGCGATCGCCAAATGCCGATGTTCCCGTAAGACGGAAGTCATTGGCCAGGTCGATGATCTTTATATGGGACGCGATCTTGTTCTCTGAAAGAAACTTGTTCGACTCGCCATGACCCAGGCAAAGGAAGAGTACATCGATATCATCGCTCAATTCTCCTGTGAAATGCATGTCCGTGTCGCCGAGAAGATCCTGGTGGATCGTGTGCAGTGCCTTGCCGGCATTGCTCCGGCTATGGACGAATGAAATGGTCGCAACGGTATGATTAATGAGAAGACGTATGAGTTCTCCACCGGTGTATCCCGCGCCGCCGATGATGCCGGTCCTGATCCCAGGCTGGTCACTGTTCTTATTTTTTGATCTATCTGGACTGTTTGCCATGCGCTGTCATTATGAGAACCTCCGCTTACTTGGCGCTTGAGTTCTCTGTTTTCACCAAATGATACATCATTGTCTGATTGCCGAAGATCCTGCTGAATCCCCTCACATCCTGGCCGGTGAAGCCGGTATTCATTTCACCATATTTCCCAAACTTGCTGTTCATGAGATCATACTTGCTCTCAATACCGATTACCTGGAAGCGATAGGGCTGTAGTTGCACGAACACTTCGCCCGTTACATTGCGCTGGCTGGTCTCCAGGTAGGCCTCAATATCCCGCATCACCGGATCGAGGATCTGGCCTTCATGAAGCCAGTTGCCATAGAAGGTGGCGAGTTGATCTTTCCAGGTCAGCTGCCACTTGGTGAGTACATGTTTTTCCAGGGCATGATGCGCCTTCAGTATCACCATGGGAGCCGCGGCTTCGAAGCCCACGCGTCCCTTGATACCGATGATCGTATCGCCTACGTGTATGTCACGGCCAATGCCATAGGGGCCGGCGAGGGCCTGGAGGTATTGGATGGCCTCGGATGGATGATTGAAATCGACATCGTCTACCTTCCTCAGGTCTCCTTTTTCAAAATATAATTTTACTTCTTCGCTGCCGGTCTTGGTCACCTGTGTGGGCCATGCTTCCTCGGGGAGCATGCCTTTGGACGAGAGTGTCTCCTTGCCACCGACACTCGTGCCCCAGAGGCCTTTATTGATGGAATAGGCGGCCTTTCCAAAATTCATATCCACCCCCTTTTTTTTCAGGTATTCTATCTCGGCCTCGCGGCTGAGTTGAAGATCGCGGATGGGCGTGATGATCTCGATGCCGGGGATCATGATATTAAAGATCATATCGAAACGCACCTGGTCGTTGCCGGCGCGGTGCTGCCATGCGCCACGGCATCCGCATTCAGTTCGATGGCATGATCGGCGATATGCAGCGCCTGGCTCAAGCGTTCGGCAGACACGCTGAGCGGGTAGGTATTATTCTTCAGCACATTTCCATAGATGAGGAAACGTACGATGCTGTCGTAGTAACTTTTTACGGCGTCTACCGACTTGTGCGATTTAACGCCGAGGCGATAGGCATGCTCCTCTATCTGTTTGAGTTCGTCCGCGGAGAAGCCGCCGGTATTGACGACGATGCTGTGGACCTCGTACTCCTTGTCTTCGCCGAGATATTTGGCGCAATAGGAGGTGTCGAGACCACCACTGAAACCCAGGACAACTTTCTTAGCCATTTAAATGAATTGACGTAATTAAAAATGGAATAAATGGTAAAGCAAAGACTTTGGTTTACCGGCGCCACTGCCGCCGGTCTTATCTTTCTTCATGAACGGGCGCAGCAGCTTCCATTGCTTGAAACGAAGCAGCCGTTCGAAGCCCTTCACATTCTCCTTGAAATACTCCTTGGTCTCTTCGGGCTCATAGTGGTCCTTGGGATCGAAGAGCATAGCGGTGCACATGCAGATCTTCCGCTCCTTGCTCATGAGGATCTCGTAGTTCACACAGCTTTTGCAACCGGCCCAGAAGGCCTCGTCCTGCGTGAGCTCCGAATAGGTAACCGGCTCATAGCCGAGATCGCTGTTGATCTTCATTACGGCGAGGCCGGTGGTGAGTCCGAAGATCTTCGCTTCCGGATATTTCTTCCGGGAGAGATTGAATATTTTCTGCTTGATGGATTTGGCGACACCGCTCTTACGGAATTCGGGAGAGACGATGAGTCCCGAATTGGCGACATATTCGCCGTGGCTCCAGGTCTCGATATAGCAGAATCCCACCCATGTTTCATCAGGTAGCACGGCGATGACGGCCTTGCCTTCGTCGATCTTCTGCTCAATGTAGTCGGCACTCCTTTTGGCTATCCCGGTACCACGCGCGGCGGCGGAGGCGGCCATTTCATCGGTGATGATGGTCGAATATTTCTTATCATCCTGGGTAGCTACCCTTATGATGATCTGTTGATTGTCCACTGTAAAAGAAATTAATAATGTTGCGGAGTACCAGTCCTGGAATTGAGTTGTCTGTAGAAGAATTCACTGACAGGGACCATGGTAAAGGGTTCGTCCTGTCAGCATTCAGGTTGGCGTCGCGGGCGGGAGAAGGTAAACACATCGTACCCTACGGCATACACACCACACGTGATGGGTGCATGGAAGGCGAACTGTTTGGTATGTGTCAAAATATTGCTCACGTTTAGAAACAAAGTGTAACTTGACTACAAATGTATAATATAATTGGATTATAGGGCCAAAATTTTTGTTATAAAATACTGGTTATGGCAGAGTTGAAATCTGAAAAGACGCAGTCTGGCTCCGGAATAAAGAAATTTTTCCGAACGTTTGTTATTATCGTCATCCTTCTCCTGGCCGGTATCATTTACTGGAGATACTTTTTCGTTTTCGGAGAAGGGGTAAAGTCGGGTCATCTCAACTACGCCGTGAGAAAGGGAAATATATTCAAGACCTATGAGGGGAAACTCATACAAGAAGGGATCCGGACAAAAACACCGGGCCAGATCCAGTCATACGAATTCGAATTCTCCATCAATAGTAAACGCATTTTCGAAATATTGGAAAGGAACAGCGGAAAGCTTTTCGATTTGCACTACAAAGAATATCACAATGCAATCCCGTGGCGGGGCAATACAGTCTATATAGTGGATAGTATCCTTTCGATGACGCCGGCGCAATAATCAGCCTGCAGCGAGAACGAATATCGCCGGCCGCTTATGAATATCCACTTTCTCATTCTTCCAGTCTGCAATAGTCTTCGTCCTGATCCATTCATTTTTCCCGGTAATATCCACCGCCAGGCATAGCCGGGTGGTGGACTTGCAATGCTGCAGCAATGATTCGAGGAGTTGATTATTGCGATAGGGGGTCTCGATGAATAACTGTGTGCAATGCTTCTTCGCTGCCTCGGCTTCCAGTTCCTTAATGGCCTTCATGCGTTGCTGGTTGTCGACGGGTAGATAACCATTGAACTGGAATTGCTGCCCGTTCATCCCGCTTGCCATCAGCGCGAGGAGTATTGAGCTCGGGCCAACGAGTGGTTTGATCGTTGCATCGAGTTCCTGGGCCGCGGCAACGAGGATCTGGCCGGGATCGGCTACGCCGGGACAGCCCGCCTCGCTGATGATGCCGATCGTCTTCCCTTCTTTTAATTTCTGGCGGAATGTGCCGGTCACCGCCGCCTCTGCTTTATGGATCACGAACCATTCATAGTCGTCGATCACCATTTCCTTCCAGAGTTGTTTGAGGAAACGCCGCGCTGTTCGCTCATTCTCCACGAAGAAGACCTGGCATTTTTTAACGGCGTCCGTGATATAGGGCGGGATCGCCTCGAGGCCCTGCTCATCCAGCGGGGAAGGGATCAGGTACACGTTGCCGGTCTCCATACTAATTGTTTTTAACTTTATGAACCGTCAGCGTGGCGGCAATGATACCATAGGCCGGTGCAAACAAAATGACGAGGTGCATCATATAGAATAATATCCCGTTGCCGATGGCAAGTCCTTTCTGCCGGCTGATGAAGTGGATGCTTTGTGAGACGGAATAATTATTCCTCGCGAGGCTGTAGTCGAGCATGGAGAATCCATAATAATAGCACTCCATGAACAGCACGATGAGCGGCGTTACCCATCCCACTACGGGTATCAGGGCGAGGAAGAGCAGGGCGACCATGTACACGGTCTGCCAGCCACAGTTCCGCGCGGCTATGCGGATGCCACGCGCGGCCTCCTTCTTTATTTCCTTCCATCCGGGTGCATGTTCATCATGTTCGATGATGGATTCTGTCTTACGGCTCAGGTATGCGAAGACCGGCGACCCGATGATGAGGCAGATATATTTAAAGAGTGAGAAGTAGAAGAGGAGCAGGGTGAGCCAGAGTATGATCCCGGCAAAGGTGAAGAGGAACCCGAGGAAACCATTACGGAAACGTTGAATGTAATCGCTGAGATGAAGGATCTGGGTGATGTATTCGATGACATTGGTGGCCGATTTGCCGAAGAAATACATGGCGGCAATGAAGAGAATCGTATAGATCAGGCCGGGTATCACCACCCATTTCCACAATTTGTGTTGCAGAATGAAGCGATGGGCCTCTCCCCAGGATTGGATCGTTATTACAATTTCTTTAAGCAAGACGTAATTTTGAGTGGTAAATATAGACAATACAGTAATTTGAAAATGGTATTATATATGCCGCCAAATTCAGGAATTGTCTTATGAAGCCGGAAAGCTCAAGCCGTTGCGGAATACGGAGCATAAAGAATCGGCGGCTGATGATAACCATAATATGTTGGCAAATGAAGAAGAAGCTGGGAAATGATTTTTATAGAAGGGATGATGTGCTGTTGATCGCCCGCGAACTGATAGGAAAGATCCTGGTGAGCCATCTGGATGGAATACTGACATCCGGGCGCATTGTAGAATGCGAGGCCTATGCCGGGCTAAAGGACAAGGCGGCCCATTCTTTCGGCGGAAGGCGCACCAGCCGTACCGAGACGATGTATTCTCCCGGAGGGGTAGCCTATGTGTACCTGTGTTACGGAATACATCATCTTTTCAATATAGTCACCAATGTAAAGGATGTCCCGCAGGGAATACTGATCCGTTCGCTTGAACCCGTGAAGGGAATCACGGACATGTTATTGCGTACGGGAAAGGAGAAGGCCGATAATTCCTTAACACGTGGGCCGGGAAATGTCACCAGGGCCATGGGCATCTCTACCTCGCACAATTCAACCCCGCTTACTGGAACCAGGATATACGTAGTGGATGATGGTTTCCGCTATCCACCCGCATCTATCCAATCGTCGCCCCGAATTGGTGTCGACTATGCCGGTGCGGATGCATTGCTGCCTTATCGGTTTTTTGTGAAGGGAAATGGGTTTGTCAGTGGGCGCCCGAAGTAGTTTAGCAAGTAGGAACCACGAAGACCCGAAGGCACAAAGAGGCACGAAGGAATACAATTAGCCAATTTGGTAATTTGATAATGTGCCAATGAGTCGTGCTACTAGAAGTCCTTGTGTTCTCTGTGCATCCTTTGTGTTCCTTGTGGTTAGCTGTATTCCTTCGTGCCTCTTTGTGCCTTCGGGTCTTCGTGGTTCAGCTTAAAAAACGCCGCTTCCATCTTCTCCCTATCAAATTCCTTTTCATTATTGGCAAGCCAGATAGTGGCCACACCATTTCCAATGAAGTTGGTGATGGCCCGGGCCTCCGACATGAAGCGGTCAACTCCCACCAGCAAGGTCAACCCTTCTATCGGGATCACCTTGATAGTGGCCAGTGTGGTCGCCAGTACAGCGAAGCCACTGCCCGTTACACCCGCCGCGCCCTTAGAGGTGAGCATCAGAATGCCAATAATGCTCCCAACCTGTGTCCAGCTCAAATGGACATCGTACACCTGGGCAAGAAAGATCATACACATGGAGAGATAGATGGTGGTGCCATCGAGATTGAATGAATAGCCCGTTGGCACAACGAGTCCCACAACCGGTTTTGAACAACCCATGCGTTCCAGTTTTTCCATGAGCGAAGGCAGCCCCGCTTCTGAGGAGGAAGTACCCAGCACAACCAATAGTTCCGCACGGATGAAATTCAGGAAGCGAAGAAGCCTTACACGGTACATGCGCAGGATCAGTCCCAGTATACCGAAGATAAAAATGGCCATCGTAATGTACACGGTGCCCATCAGCTTCGCGAGTGGAATGAGGGTGGCAATGCCATAGGTGCTCACCGTGTATGCCATGCCTCCGAATGCTCCGATGGGTGCAAGCAGCATGACAAGATGAAGACCCTTGAACACATATTTGGAAATGGATTTGAGGAGTACGATGACCTTTTCCTTATGCTTATAGAAATTCAGTGATATGCCGAGAACGATCGCTAGCAATAGCACCTGGAGCGTCGCATTTTCTTTGAAGAATTTCCACCAGCTAAATGATTTGCCGGCCCTGGTATAGGCCGAGATATCGCCCGTCTTTACCGCGTGCGTATCCACACCGCTCCCGGGCTGAATAAGCAGGGCCACCAACACGCCGATCACGAGGGCGAGGGTGGTCACGATCTCGAAGTACAGGAGCGCCTTGCTTCCAACGCGGCCCACTTTTTTCAGATCGCCCATGCTCACAATGCCGAGTGTGATGGTAAGGAATATGATGGGAATGATGAAGAGCTTCACGAGACTGATGAATACGCCGCCGAGTACTTCGGCGAGTGTGGTCTTGAAGCCGAGGTCCTGCCCCAGGAATCTCAACGAGAAAGGCTTATCGATCACGGGATACAATGCAAAGCCCGGCGTAAAATGCCCGACCAATACACCGGCTGTTATCGCGATCAGTACCCAGAAGGTGAGGTTGGTGAAAAGCTTACGCATGTTCTAAGATAAGGATGTTCGCGCAACGCCAACGTGAATCGTGAATCGTCAATCGTGAATTGAACACTCCGACATTCAGGCCTTGCGTTTCGTTATGAAAACTCGAACCCTGAGTCATGAATCTTCAATCACGAAACGTAAGTTCAAACTGGCGGAGGGTGCAATTCACGATTGACGATTCACGATTCACGTCGAGGATTCACGTCGAGGATTCACGCTGAGGATTCGCGTTAAAATTTTGGGCAGTTCAACTTCTTCGTACTCGGATCGCTTGGTTTCTTGATATAGATCAGCGAGATCTCGACGCCACCCCTTGAGTTGGATGCGGCCTTCAATGAGGAAGTATTGATATCATAGGAAGCACCGAAATGCCATTCTCCGAACTCCAGTCCCATATAAGGAATAAGTGCGTCCTGGAAACGATACCAGCTACCGAGATAGACATTTGTTGGATTTTCTTCATCATTATTCACATTCAGGCAGAAGGCGCCTCCGAGCATGGTGTTGTGGGCCTTGGCCTGCATGCTGTGATTTGCCGCAATGTGAAAGGAATTATAGGTACCAACCGGTATCTTGGCGCCGCCCTGTATAGTGGTCCTGGCATTCAAAACGAAACTCCCTTCCTGGAACGATTCTTTCGGGCGGTTGATATGGTACATGGATGCACCGAGGTAGTAATTATTATATCCATTGGTCGAGCCCGTGAAGATCAGGCCCGCATTGAGATCGAAATAATTCAGGTTGACCTGGCTCGAGGAGAAGCTCTCGCTGGTCACGCCGGTAAAACCGAACGGAGTGAGCTGGTCCTGGAATTTGAGATTCGCTGTGTTGAGCCGTTTATTCATATAAACTCCCTGGAAGCCGGCGCCGATATGATTATACCCGTTTTCATCCAATCCCTTGTGATAAGCCATCGAGAGGCCATAGTAGGTGCTGTTAAGAGCGCCGTCACCAGCCTTATCGCTATAACCCATCACACCAATCCCAAACTGATCTATCTCGGGGATGCGGGATTTCATCACACTCATATCAAGAGAAGCAGTGGTGGTGGTATAGGCATTGCTGATAGAAGGCCATTGATTCCTGTAGTTAGCGGAAAAACGGAAAACGCCGTCGAACTTGCCGGTCAATGCCGGGTTCAACGTCATCGGTGATGCGAAGAATTGGGAAAAATTAGGATCCTGTGCCGTCGCCACGCTCATTAAACCAAGGCAGACGATCAGGGTCGAAAGGAATTTTTTCATCACAGCAATTAGGGTTTTTATCACTTGGCAGAGTTATCCTCCTCTGCCTGCCAGCTTTAGTAAACGTTTTTCTATCATGGAAATTGCCTGTTTCAGGGGCGTTTCCACGAAAAGGATGTGGAAAATACAACAATATACAGACCCACAAAAATCGACTATCGCTGCACATGAAACCTTATATCCCATTGCGCCGAACGGGATCGGGCCATATTTGTAAGGGAAAGCTTACATCTGGACTTTTACGCCGAACGCCAGATCCCCGGCGTCTCCCAGCCCGGGCACTATATATCCTTTGGCCGTCAGTTCATCGTCAATATCGCCGCACCAGACAGTAACGGAAGGCTCCTCCCGTTTAACATATTCAATGCCAACCGTGCAGGCAATGGCCGCCACAATATGAATTTCCTTTGGATGACCCTCTTCTTTCAGGAAATGGATGGTTTTTACTAAGGAAGACCCCGTTGCCAGCATCGGATCCGAGATAATTACGACACGGTTTTCGAGTTCCGGGCAGGAAATATAATCAAGACTTATCTCGAAACTGCCGTCCTTGTTATGCTTCCGGTAGGCGGAAATGAAGGCATTATCGGCCTTGTCGAAGTAGTTCAATAATCCCTGGTGAAGGGGTAGACCCGCGCGGAGAATGGTTGCCAGCACGGGTTGTTGAGCAAGGATCTTTCCCGTTGAGATACCGAGCGGGGTCTGAACATCCTTGCTCACGAATGGCAATACCTTACTTATTTCATACGCAGCCGCCTCGCCGATGCGCTCAAGATTACGACGGAAGCGCATCCGGTCGCTCTGGATCTCGACGTCCCTGATCTCGCTTACCCAGTTGCTGATAAGACTATGCTCCTTACTTAAATTGATCACCATCTTTTTCGGTTTTGGGTTTGCGATGCCGGTTATCCGTAAGCCTTACCGTATTCTATGCGCATCCGGGGAATGAACGATTTCTTACTTTTGGCAAATCTAATCTAAAATCACTTTAATGGTTTACCGTGCTATCGGTTTAATGAGTGGAAGTTCGCTGGATGGACTGGATATCGTGTTTGCAGAGTTGCACGAAAATGGCGGAAAATGGTCATACGAAATCCTCGAGGCCGATTGCTATCCCTACTCCCCGGACTGGGTAGCCAGGCTTACCGGCGCCACCACGTTGAATGCCCTGGACTATCAACTACTCCACATAGAATACGGCCATTATATCGGCGGCCAGGTGAACCGGTTCATCGAAGCGCACCAACTGCAGTACCGGGTCGGGCTTATTGCCTCGCATGGTCATACAACCTTTCATCTTCCCTCGAAGAGGATGACCGCTCAACTGGGCGATGGGGCATCGATCGCAGGTGAGACGCAACTGCCCGTTGTATCCGATCTGCGGTCGATGGACATGGCCCTCGACGGACAGGGAGCGCCCATTGTTCCTATCGGTGAGAAATTGTTATTGGAGGGCTACGATC
>Ga0193753_10000433_pt1 | contig 41523 bp, 35 predicted proteins | sample H1c2metaG_FD_144925 | JGI IMG/M metagenome (GOLD analysis project Ga0193753, IMG submission 144925) | Soil microbial communities from a riparian zone of the East river system, Colorado, United States - H1c2 | ecosystem: Environmental > Terrestrial > Soil > Riparian zone | place: USA: East...
CGGCTGCAACCAGGACGCGATCCGCGGCGACGTCGAGGAGTCCGGATCGACCCTGAAGAGCATGGTGCTGGCCATCATCCGGGCCCCTCAGTTCAGCCGCCGCGCCGCCCGCTGAGGGTGGCGCGCAGGATCGCCACCACGAAGGCGAACGCGCCGGCGGCGAACAGGGTGTCGCCGACGACGCGCAGCCAGCGCAGGGTGCTCATCCCGCCGGCGTGCAGGAACTCGGGGCTGCGCGCGTACCAGTAGCCGTGCTCGACCGAGGCCCAGGTCTGCATCAGGCCGACCGGCAGGAGGCTCATCAGCACCATGGCGGCCAGCCCGCCGTTGATGGCCCAGAAGGCGAAGCCGAGCAGCCGGTCGGGTAGCTTGTCGCCGGGCCGGACCGCGCGCACGGCGAACAGGATCAGCCCCATGCCGAGCAGGCCGTAGACGCCGAACAGGGCGGTGTGGGCGTGCACCGCGGTCGTGTTGAGCCCCTGCATGTAGTAGAGGGCGATCGGCGGGTTGACCATGAAGCCGAACAGCCCGGCTCCGACCAGGTTCCAGAAGGAGACGCCGATGAAGAAGTAGATCGGCCATCGATAGGACCGCAACCACGGGGTCCGGCCGCCCAGGCGCCAGTTGTCCCACGCGTCCTTGCCGAGGAAGACCAGCGGGACCACCTCGAGCGCGCTGAACGCCGCGCCGAGCGCGAGGACCACCATCGGCGTGCCGGAGAAGTAGAGGTGGTGGAGCGTGCCGATGATGCCGCCGGCCAGGAAGATGGTCGCGGCCATCACGGTCGCCCGCCCGGCGGCGGCCGAGCCGACCAGGCCGAGCCGCGCGAACAGGAACGCGATCACCACCGTGGCGAACACCTCGAAGAAGCCCTCGACCCAGAGGTGGACGACCCACCAGCGCCAGTACTCGGCGATGGCCAGGTTGGTGTGGCGGCCGGCGCCGAGCGCGGCGAGGTAGAAGCCGGCGATGGCCAGGGTGGCGATGAGCAGGAGGATGAGGAGCGGGCGCCGCTCGTCGCGCAGCGCGAGCGCCGGGCGGAGCGCGCGCGCGACCAGGAAGGCCCACAGGAACAACCCGACCATGAGGGCGAGCTGGAACGCGCGGCCGAGGTCGATGTACTCGTAGCCGCTGTGGCCGAAGTACCACCACGCGTCGCCGGTGCCGAGCGAGCCGCGCACGCTCAGCCACTCGCCGGCCATCGAGCCGACCACGACGGCGACGAGCGCGGCGAACAGCACGTTGACGAGGAGCCGCTGGCCGGGCGGCTCTCCCCCGACCGCCGGCGCGATGACCAGGCCGGCCCCGAGCCACGCGGTGGCGATCCAGAAGATGCCGAGCTGGACGTGCCAGGTGCGCGTCACCGAGTACGGCAGGATCTCCGCCAGCGGGATGCCGTAGAAGGCGCCGCCCTCGACGCCGTAGTGCGCGGTGATCACGCCCATGAGGACCTGGATCAGGATGAGGCCACCCACCACCCAGAAGTACTTGATGGTGGCGAGCTGCGACGGCGTCGGCGCGGTGCCGAGCAGCGGATCGGCGCCCGGCAGCTGCACCGGCGCTTCGTCCGGCTTCCGCGCGGCATGCCAGAACGCCATGAGGCCGATGCCGCCGAGCAGCATGAGGATGCTGACGCCGGTCCACACGATCGCGTCGGCGGTGGGCCGGTTTCCGATGAGCGGCTCGTGCGGCCAGTTGCTGGTGTACGTCACGTCGTCGCCCGGGCGCGCCGTGGCCGCCGCCCACGCGGTCCAGAAGAAGAACGCGGCCAGCTTGCGCTGGTCGCGCTCGCCGCCGACCGCGGCCGGCGGGATGGCGTAGTCCTCGCGCCCCTCGCGGAACACGCGCGCGATGTGCTCGGCGACCTCGAGGACAGCGCGAGCGCGCACCTCCGAGATGGTGATCGTGCCGGTCGACTCGTCGTAGGTGTTGAGGCGGTACTCGGTCGCCAGCCGGGCGCGCAGGCCGCCCTGCTCCTCGTCGGACAGGAGCTCGTAGGTCCGGCCGTGCTCGGCCTGGGCCCAGGCCTCGAGCACCGCGACCGCCTCGCGGTGCAGCCAGTCGGCGGTCCAGTCGGGCGCGACGTAGGACCCGTGCCCCCAGACCGATCCGACCTCCATGCCGCCCAGCGCGCGCCACACCGACTGGCCGGCGCCCACGTCGCCGCGCTCGAACACCACCTGGCCGCCCTCCGTCACCACCCGGTCCGGGACCGGCGGCGCCATCTGGTAGACCCGGACGCCGGCCCACAGGAGCACGGCGAACGAGACGCTGACGACAGCGCCGAACGTGATCCAGAGCCTCCGCATCTCGCCTCCCGTTCCCCGCGCGACCGACCGAGTGTCTCGCACTGGCGCCAGCGCGCAACCGGCATCGATTTCACCCGCGCGGGGCCGGCCAGGGATCGGCTAGGGAGGAACTAGGGAGGCGTGTTGGTGGGCAGCTGGACCCAGGGCACCAGCTTGGTCGCGTCGACCGGTTCAGGCGGATCCGGGTCGCCGGCTTCCTCCTCGCCGTCGTCGGTCTTCTTGCTGGCGCGCTTCGAGCGCCGGTCGGACGGGCCCGGATCGGAGTCGGTCCCGACGGCGTCGAGCGGCACGCCCACGCCGAGGAGCACGTTCGAGCTGGTCGAGAAGAGCACGCCGAGGATGGCCGCGGTGGTGGCGGCGGCGGTCTCGACTCGCCGCAGCATGCGCGGCAGCGGCTTGCGGTTCTCCGGCCCGGGCCGGGCCGCGGCAGTCTCGAGGTAGTCGTCGCGCTTCTGCTTGTCGGTCGGAAGCGCCTCCAGATTCACCATCGTGGTGGCCGAGGGGCCGGCGCAGGCGGTGACCGAGATCGCCAGGGCCAGGGCGGGCGCCCAGCCGGGCCAGCTCGACGCGTTCCGGGCGGTGCCCATCGACCTCCGCTCATGCATGCCCGGGACCAGCGCGGGTGGCGAGCGAGTCCGCGAGACTGCTCGGCCGGTGGTCGTGGCGGCCGTGTCGCTGTCGCCACAGGTCGACCGGAGCAACCACGCACGGGCGCCGCGGCTCACCCGGGGCGGGGGGCGGTGAGCGCGGCGTAGAGCTGGCTGAAGCGGAGGGCCAGGTCGGTGCGGCTGGACAGGAGCTGGGCCCACGCGGTGGCGCACGCGGCCCATCGCTCCGGGCTGATCTCGTGCTTGCGGAGGAGCGCGAGCGGATCGCCGCCGGAGGACATGGCGTGGAGGAAGCGGGCGTAGGCGCCGAGCGAGGGCAGCGGCTGGTCCGGCAGGAGCGGCTCGTCCCACGGCGAATCGCCGGTGTCGGGGCCGGTGCCGGTGATGGCTTCGGTGATGAGGCCGGGGCCGCGCTGGCCCGCGATCCACGCGGCCGTCTCCCGCTCGGCGGCCTCGCGCTCGCGGCGGAGGTGCTCCTCGAGCTCGCGCTGCTGGCGGGCGCGCTCGGCCTCCTCGGCGTCGCGGCGGGCGCGGTCGGCGCGGCGCTCCTCCTCGCGCCGGCGGTCCTCGGCCAGTCGCTCCTCCGCCTCGGCGATGAGGCGCAGCTCGGTCTCGATCTGGTCGACCAGATGGGCGAAGCGCGCCTCCTGCTCGTCGACCGGCGCGAGCGCGGCCATGGTCGGGGCGAGCCGGGCCCAGCCGCGCCGGAGCGCGGCCACCGACGCGGCCGATCCGGCGCGCAGCGGATCGTCGCGGAAGGCGTTGGCCACCGGCGACGCGACGCTGGCCAGGGCCCACAGCATCGTGCACGGGCGGGCGGCCAGGCGCGGGGCGGCGTGCTCGATCACCGCGTCGACCAGCGCCGCGGGCGGCGGGCCGGATGCCTCGGACGCCTCGGCCGCCTCGCGCGCCAGCGCCGGCGCGTCGAGTGGATCGGCCGCGGCGAAGACGGCGAAGAAGCGCGCCGGATCGACGGCCGGCGCGAACGGGCCGCGATCGCCGTCCGCGCGGCGCCTCTCCTTCAACTCGTGGCGCACCGGCTCGGCGGCGATCAGGAGGGCGCGGCGCCGCTCCGGGGCATCGACGAAGCGCTGCCACAGCCCGGCGATGATCCGGTCGCGACCGGACGCGCCGCGCTCGGCCGCCAGCGCCGCGGCCATCGACGCGGCCACCTCCTCGTCGGTGGGCGCGCGGTCGAGCACGCCGAAGAGGTGGGCGAGCGCGCGGTCGTCGCCGGGGCGGCCCCAGCCGTTGAGGTGGGCGTGGAGGAGGACGATCTCGCGCAGGAGGCGGGTCGCCACCGCCGGGTCGCGCGCCCACGCGTCCACCACCGGCGCGGCGTCCGCGGGCGGCGCGCCGAACAGCCAGCGGCTCACGTCGCTGCGCCGCTCGCGCAGGAGCTCGATGCGCTGCTCCGCGGTCGCGCGCGCCATCGCCGCGCCGGCCGCGTCGACGAACGGGCGCACCTCGGCGTCGTCGCGCGGGTCGTTCTCGCGGCCGAAGCCCTCGGCCGGCTCGATCGCCCAGCCGACCAGCTCGAGGATCTCGCGCGGCGGCAGGGCGGCGCCGCCGATCCATCCGGCCAGCTGGGCGCGCTCGTCGTCGATCAGCTGGGTGAACCGGCGCGAGCGGAGGAACCCGACCAGATCGCGCTGCAGCTCGGGGGTGGCGCCGGCGAACGCGGCGAGCAGCGCGCCGAACATCACCCGGCCGAGCGGCGGCTCCAGCCCGCGCAGGATGTCGTCGCGCACCTCGTCGCTGCCGGCGGCCAGGTCGCCGGCGATCGCCTCCGAGCCGGCCGCGGCCAGCGCGCGCAGCGCCCGCGAGCGCATGTCCGGATCGGCCGCGGCGCGGACGCGCACCAGGGTCGGCTCGTCGACCAGCGCGAGCGCCGCGGCGAAGCGAAGGTCCTCGGCGCGAGAGGCGAGCGCGGAGCGCAGGCCCGGCTCGAGCGCGGCGCGCCCGGCGTCGTCGGCCGGCCAGCGCGACGCGGCGACCGCGGCCCACGGGGCGAGCGCGGGGTCGGCGAGCAGCCCGCGGAGCCGCTCGAGCACCCGTGGCCGATCGCGCCGCGGGTGCCGGACCCACCAGCGCCCCAGCGCCAGCGCCGCCTCGTCGCCGACCGCGCCCTCGCCGTGGTCGGCCAGCGCCCAGGTCGCCTCCTCGTCGCGCGGCGTCGCCTGCCGGGTGTGGACCAGCGCGATCGTCGCCATCCGCTGGATCGCGTCGAGCGGGCTGTGGTCGGCGACCTCTCGCAGCCGGGCGGCGTCGTCGAACGGCGGCCGCGGCCCCCCGGTCAGCGCGGCGCGAGTCTCGGCGCCGAGCGGGACCAGCCGGATGAGGTAGTCCTCGACCTCGCCGGCCAGCCGCCGGGTCAGGAGGAAGCGGTCGACCCAGCGGGCCTCGTCGACTCGTATCTGGAGGGCGGCCCACTGCTCGTCGAAGGTCGCGCCGAGCGCGGCATGCTGCGCTCGGCCGAGCCCACGCACCCGCTCGCCCAGCGCGTAGCGGTCGACCCCGCCGTCGACCAGCATCCGCGCCGCGCCGAAGTCATGGAGCGGCAGGATCTCGCCGGTGCAGCGCGGGCAGATCGACCCGGCCGCGCCCGCCGCCCAGCCGGTGCACCACGCGCAGCGGGTGTGCAGCACCAGGCCACCGCCGCAGGGACACCCCTCGCCCGCGCGCGCCGACCCCGCCGGCAAGGCACCACACCGATCGCAATGGACACGCTGCATCGCTCCACGGTACGCGCGATCGCCGCCGAAAATTCCGCCCGCGCGACCAGGAGCGCGAGGGCCGGCGGGCCTAAGATGTCGCCATGCCCGAGGTGACCTTCCGCGACTTCGCCGGTGCCGTCATGACCAACGACCTGCCGGCCGCGGGCCGGGTGCTCGAGGCGCTGCTCGGGCTGGAGGCGGGGCCGGCCCACGGCGCCGCCGAGTACTTCCAGGCCCAGATGGCCGCCCAGGGTCAGGCGTTCATGATGAAGGCGATGGGCCTGCGCACCGCGGTCACCTCGGGGAGCGACGAGCAGACCCGCCCGCTCCTCATCGACTGCTTCGGCCTGGCCGGCGACGATCTCGACGGCGCGCTGGCCGCGCTGCGCCAGCGCTACGCTCCCTGACCGGCGCGGGCGCTGTCGGCCTGCAGGCCTTCCGCGGCGATCCTGGCCCGCCGTGGCCGGGACGGTGCCGCGGATGAGCTAGAATCAGCGATTCGTGGGCTGTCTCGACGCCGACACGCTGGCCGCGCTCTTCGCCGGGGAGCTGTCGGCCGCGGAGCGCGAGCAGGCCGAGGCGCACGCCGACGAGTGCGCGAGCTGCCGCAGCTGCATCGCGGCGCTGGCGCGCGGACAGGCGGCTCCGGCGGGCGAGGTCGGCGACGGCGCCATCGCCGACGAGACCGCGAGCCCGGAGCTGGCCGGGCGGCCGCGCGGCGGCGGACCGGGCGCGCTCGAGCCGGGCCGCGCGGTGTCGCGCTACCTGGTGCGCGAGTTCCTCGGCGCCGGCGCGATGGGCGCGGTGTACGCGGCGCACGACCCGCAGCTCGACCGCACGGTGGCGCTGAAGATCGTCGGCGGCCTCGTCACCGACGCGGCCGACGGCGGCGGCGAGATGCGCGCGCGCCGGCTGGTGCGCGAGGCGCAGGCGATGGCGCGGCTGTCCCACCCGAACGTGATCCCGGTGTACGACGCCGGGCAGGACGGCGACCTCGTGTTCATCGCGATGAAGCGGGTCGACGGGGTCCCGCTCGGACGCTGGCTCGACCAGGCCGGGGCCGGCCAGCGCGAGGTGCTGCGCGTGCTGTGCGACGCGGGGCGCGGGCTCGCCGCCGCCCACGCGGCCGGGATCGTCCACCGCGACTTCAAGCCGGACAACGTGCTGGTCGACCGGCGCGGCGTGGCGCAGGTCGGCGACTTCGGCCTGGCCATGGTGGAGGACGACCGCGCCGGGGAGGCCTCGCAGGCCGCCGCCGCGACCGCCGCCGTCGCCGGACCCGGGTCGACCGCGGCCGCCGCGCTGACCGCGCCGGCCTCGACTCCCTCCACTGGCTCGACCTGGCGCACCGCCGACGGGGCGATCCTCGGGACGCCGGCGTATCTGGCGCCCGAGGTGTGGCGCGGAGCTCGCGCCGACGCTCGCAGCGATCAGTACAGCTTCGCGGTCACCCTGCACGAGGCGCTGACCGGCAAGCGACCCGGCCGCGCCTCGCTGGCGGCGGGCGAGCCGCTGTCCTCGCGCCTGCCGCGCCGGCTCCAGCGTCTCCTCGGCCGCGCGCTGGCCGACGAGCCGGCCGCGCGCTTCGCGTCGATGGCCGACCTGGTCGCCGCCCTCGAGCCACGGCGCGCCGCGCGCGGCGCCCTGCTCGTGGCCGGCGGGGGCGGGCTGATCGCGATCGCCGCGGCGGTCTGGCTGGGCGCCGGCGCCGGCGCCGCGCCGGATCCGGGCGCGGCGTGCGACCAGGCCGCCGCCGCTCGCCTGGCCGAGGTGTGGAGCCCGCCCCGCCGCGCGGCCGCCGCCGCGCACCTGGCCTCGCTTCCCGGCCCCGACGCCTCGCGCGCCGCCGCCGCCGCCCTCGCCCGGGTCGACCGCTACGCCGGCGACTGGCAGGCGATGCGGCGCGCCGCCTGCCGCGCGACTCGCTCGACCGGCGAGCAGTCGGCCGAGCTCCTCGACCTGCGCATGCGCTGCCTCGACGAGCGCCTCGACGAGGTGGAGGTGGTCCGCGGCTCGCTCGCCCGGCTCACCGCCGACCAGGTGGGCAACGCGGCGCGCCTGGCCGACGTGCTCGGCGACCTCGTCCAGTGCGACGACCCGCGCGGGCTGCGCAGCCGCGCCGCCAGCATCACCGGCCCGGCCGCGGTGGAGCGGGCCCGCGCGCTGCGCGCTCGCCTGGCCGAGGCGCGCGCGCTCCTGCCGCGCGGCGACTTCGACGAGGCCGAGAAGCGCACCGACGCGATCGTGGCCGACGCGCGCGCCGCCCGCCTGCCGATCGTCGAGGCCGAGGCGCTGCTCACTCGCTCGCAGGTGCGAGGCGTGGCCAGGAAGGAGGGCGTGGCCGACGGCTTCCACCAGGCCCTCGCCATCGCCGAGCGGCTGGGCGACGCCGCCACCCGGGTCGACGCGCTCATCGGCCTCCTGGCCGACGCGACCGCCGATCCGGCCCGGGCCAGCGAGATCGAGCTCCTGGCCCGGCTGGTCGACAGCGGCCTCGCCGAGCTGCCCGGCGACCAGTCGGCCCGCCGCGGCCGCGCGGCCGGAAATCTGGCCAACTACTACGAGTACAAGCAGGACTTCCCGGCCGCCGAGGCCAAGATGGGCGAGGCCCACCGCAGCTTCCGCGCCCTCTACGGGCCGGGCAACGGCTGGACCCTCATGGCCCGGGAGGGCCAGGCCCGCCTGCTCAGCACCCAGGGGCGCCACGGCGCGGCCGTGGCGATCATGGCCGAGGTGCTGGGCACCACGCGCGCGGTCTACGGCGACGATCACCCGCTGGTGGGCAAGGCGCTCCTCGGTCAGGGCGTCTTCCATGCCCACGCTCAGGATCGCGACGCGGCCCGCGACTGCTTCCAGCGCGCGCTGGCCGTCTTCGAGAAGGCGCAGGGCCCCGATCACCCGATGGTGGCCGAGGCGCTGCGCAAGATCGGCTACCTGGCCCTCGACGACGATCCGGCGGCCGCGCGCGCCGCCTTCGCCCGCGCGATCGCGATCTTCGAGAAGACCAGCGGCAGCAAGAACCCGGAGCTGGCCCCGCTCCTGGCCGGCCTCGGCGAGGCGGAGCTCTTGACCGGCGACGCCGCCGCCGCGGTCACCACCCTCGAGCGCAGCCTCGCGGTGTGGGGCGAGAGCAAGGTCGCCGCCCATCTCATCCCGAACACCCGCTACGCCCTGGCCCGCGCGGTCTGGCAATCCGGCGGCGACCGGCGGCGGGCCCGCGCCCTGGCCGAGCAGGCGCGCGAGGAGTACCTGGCCAACCGCGGGCCGTGGCTGCCCAAGGCGGACGAGGTGGCCGCGTGGCTGAAGGCGCACCGCTGACCGCGGCGGCGGCGTTCGCGGCCGGCGCCGGCCGCGACGCCGACCGCACCCTCGACGACGACATCGCGGCGGCGGTGGCCGAGGCCGCGCACGTCGCGCCCGGCGCGACCGTCGATCGGATCGGCTTCGCCGGACACATGGGCCAGCTCGCCGCCGACGGCGCCGCGCCTCCGCGCGGCCCGGCGCTGGTCGACCTCTACCTCGCCTTTGCCGCGGCGCGCGGCGACCCGGCCGCGATCGCCTGGCTCGAGCGCGAGGTGCTGCCCGCCGCCATCGCCGCGCTGCGCGCGCTCGGCACCTCACCCGGCGACGTCGACGAGGCGGCCCAGCGGGTGCGCGAGAAGCTGCTGTTCGGCGGCGACGGCGGGCCCCGTCTGCTCGGCTACCGCGGCCAGGGGCGCCTGCGCGCGTGGGCCCGGGTGGTCGCGGTGCGCGAGGAGCTGATGGCCGGCCGCGCTCGCCGGCGCGAGGTCCCGCTCGGCGACGCGGTGCTGGCGGCGGCGCCGGATCCGTCCGACGACCCGGAGCTCGGCCACCTGCGCCGCCACTACCGGGCCGAGCTGGCCACCGCGATGGCCGCGGCGGTCGGCGCGCTGACCGTGCGCGAGCGAGCGCTCCTGCGCTACTCGTTCGTGGACGGCCTGCTGCTCGACGAGATCGGCGCGATCTACCGCGCGCACAAGTCGAGCGTCTCGCGCTGGCTGGCCCGCGCCCGCGCCCGCCTGTGGCAGGAGGCGCGCGCCGCGCTGCAGGAGCGGCTGGCGATCGACGCCGGCGAGCTCGACAGCATCGTGCGGCTGCTCCGCAGCGGGCTCGACCTCAGCCTCGAGCGCCTGCTCCAGCCGCCCGGCGGCGACCCGCGCGACGTCGAGTAGGAGGCGCCGGCTCGCCTACTGGCACGCTCCCACCGAGCAGTCGCAGGCGGCCGGCTGATCGCCCTGGCGGCACTCGTTGCGCACCTGGCCCTCGGTGAGGAAGCCGACCACCTCGCGCAGCACCGCCGGGTTGCTGTTCACCCCGGAGTGGGTCCCGTTGTCGTCCGCCGGCGGCACGTTGGTGCTCGGCACGCCCGGCTCGCGGTGCTCGTCGTAGATGGTGAAGCCACTGGCCACCGGCTCGGTCGTGACCTCGAGCCCGAACGGCGTCTTCACCGACGGGCCGGTCACCGGCACGCCCAGCGTGCGCGCCACCATCTCGGTGGACAGGTTGGTCACCAGGCAGTCGTTCACGCCCTCGTAGAGGAGGAGCTGCTTGGCCGGGGTGCCGGGCAGCGGATCGTCCAGCACCCGCCGCGCGGTCGTGATCGGATCCCACCGCTCCATGCTCCAGGCCAGGAGCGCGATCAGGATCTGGTGATCTCGCACGTCGCCGTAGGCCGCGTTGGCCACCACCGACAGCAGCGTCCACGAGAACGACCGCTCGAACAGGAGCGACCAGGCCCCGCCCGGCACCCCGAGCGCGCCGCGCTCGATGTAGGGGTCGTAGGCCATGAACGTGCCGCCCATGATCCCGCCCAGCGACGCGCCGAAGAAGTAGACCCGGTCCGGATCGATGATCGCCTGCCCGCCGCGCCGGAACTGCGGCGCGTCCACCAGGGGTCCGCGCGCGATCTGCTCGAGCGCGATGAAGTTGATGACCGACTGGGCCAGCTTCTCCGACAGGCGGGGCGACTTGTTGAGGTCGTTGGCCGCGTCGGCCGCGACGTCGAGCTGTCGATCGGTCAGCCCGATCCAGTCGCCGGCCAGGATCACCACGCAGCTGTCGTTGGCCACCCCCTGCAGGAGATCGTCGGACAGGTAGCCGGCCCCGTTGCCGAACAGGCCGTGCCCGAACAGCATGACCGGCACCGGCAGCTGCGCGGTCTCCACGCAGCGCGGGATGATGGCCGAGAAGTTGGCCTGGTACATACCGTCCATCACGGGCAGGCCCGGGTCGCCGGGCCCGGCCTGGCCGTCCTCGCCGCGGCGCAGGACCGAGTCCTTCTCCTCGCCGTTGGTCAGGAAGTTCGGCGCGTCGTGGGTGCCGCGCAGGAGGCGGAGCACCAGCTTCGGATCGCCCTCCACCTCCTCGGCGGTGAAGGTCAGGTTGGCCCCCGCCTCGCCCATCGCCGGCAGCGCCTGGTCGCGCATGCTGAGGAGGTCGGCGGTGAGGCTCGCGTCCGACGCGGTCACGAAGTCCCAGGCCAGGATCAGGTCGTCGCGGGTCACCCCGGCCGCCTCGAGCGCGGTGAACATCGCGCTGGCGCCGGCGGCCACGCGGGCGAATCGCGGGTGGTCGATCGTCTCGCCGTCGAGCAGCGCCTCGAAGCCGGCCGGTCGGGTGAGCGGCTGGCCGGCCCCGTCGAGCACGCCGCGGCGGATGGCGACCGCGTAGCGCGCGCCCGGCGCCATGCGCTCGAGCGGCCGGATGATGAGCGTGCGCTCCTCCGGGGCGACGATGTTCATGTCCACCTCGGCGAAGTGGATCAGGCGCTCGCCGGTCTCCATGTTGACGACCACGGTCAGTGAATCGTCGGCCAGCGACTGGGCCGGATCGGCGTGGGTCGGCAGCCCGTCGGCCGACACGCCGCCCGGGAACGACGCCAGCATCGCGGCGGACGGGCTGAACCCGTCGAACCGGTTCCACGGGGCCGGCTCGATGACGATCGAGTCGAAGTTCTCCGGCATGCCGTCGACCGGCAGCGCGACCCGGAAGCCGGTCGCCGTGCTGGAGTCGGGCTCGAGGTACGCCGACGACGGCCACGGCATGAGGCAGATGTTGCCGTCGCCGAGCGGGTTGCACGCGTCGCCGATCTCGCCGGTCCCGTCGTCGTCGCCGATATCGTCGCCGACGTCGTCGCCGTCGTCGTCGCCGATGGCGTCGCCCGGCGAGGAATCGATGTTGTCGCCGCAGCCGACCACCAGGCCGGCGGACACGAGGAGAGCGCCGGCGGCGCGAGCCAGCGAGAGAGGGGCGCGAACGGACTGCATCGACTGACCTCCAGAATCCGGCCCGCCATCCTACTCGCAGCGAGCGCCGCTGGTGCGCCGGATCGAGCCCGCCTCGCCCCCGCCGTGCGCAGGCGCCCGCGGGCGTGGGCCAGCGCCCCCGGTGACGCTCGTGTGGTATAGCCCGATCGATGTGGCATCCGCCCGAGCGCATCCGGCACCCTGTGCCGGCCCCGCGCTGGCCGTCCCGCGAGGAGGCCGCGTCGTCGCGCCTCTTCTCCCCGATCGCCATCGGCCCCACCACCGCGCAGCAGCGGACCTGGGTGCCGGCCATGGTGCCGTGGCGCGCCACCGACGAGGGCTTCGTCACCCCCGCCGTCATCGAGTGGTACCGGCGCTTCGCCGACGGCCGGCCCGGCGTGCTGGTGGTCGAGGCGACCGGCATCCGCGACATGCCGTCGGGTCCGCTGCTCCGCATCGGCCACGAGCGCTTCATCCCGGGCCTGCGCGACCTGGTCGACGCGGTGCGCGAGGCCTCCGGCGGCGAGACGCTGGTCTTCATCCAGATCATCGACTTCCTGCGCATCAACCGCCGGCCGGCCAAGGAGACCTACTTCGGCCGCTACCTCGAGCTCGGCTCGCACCACCGCGAGCGCCTGGTCCACCTCACCGACGATCGCGCCATGCTCGACGCGCCGGAGGCGGACGTGCGCGCCGCGCTGGTCGCGCTCGACGAGGAGCTGCTCGGCCACATCCTGTCGAACCGCGAGATGGAGGACTTCCTCTACGGCTACCGCGAGCGGGTGTGGGACATGAGCCTGCCGCACATCCGCGAGCTGCCGCAGGTCCTGCCCGGCCTGTTCGCCCAGGCGGCCGAGAACGCGTTCACCGCCGGCTTCGACGGCGTCGAGCTCCACTACGCCCACGCCTACACCATGGCGTCGTTCCTGTCGGCGCTGAACACACGCGACGACGGCTACGGCGGCCCACCCGAGGGTCGGGTTCGCCTGCCGCTCGAGGTGCTGCGGGCGGTGCGCGAGCGGGTCGGCGCCGACCGCGCGGTCGGGCTGCGCTTCCTCGGCGACGACGTGGTCGAGGGCGGCAACCGGATCGACGACGCCCAGTACTTCGCGATCGAGCTGGCCCGGGCCGGCGCCGACTACCTGTCGGTGTCCAAGGGCGGCAAGTTCGAGGACGCGCAGCAGCCCAAGGTGGGCCGCGCCGCCTACCCGTACACCGGCCCGTCCGGCTACGAGTGCATGCCGACGGTCTTCTCCGACGAGAAGGGCCCGTTCGGGCGCAACGTCGACCTCTCGGCCGAGATCCGCCGCGCGGTGCGCGAGGCCGGGCTGACCACGCCGGTGGTCGCGTCGGGCGGCATCTGCAACTTCGACCTGGCCGAGGGCGTCCTCGAGTCGGGCGGGGCCGACATCGTGGCCGCCGCGCGCCAGACCCTGGCCGATCCGGACTGGTTCCTGAAGATGAAGCTCGGCCGCGGCGGCGAGGTCCGACGCTGCGAGTACACCAACTACTGCGAGGGGCTCGACCAGTCGCACAAGCAGGTGACCTGCAAGCTGTGGGACCGGATCGAGCTGGACGAGCCGGACGTGCGGCTCGACGAGACCGGCAAGCGCCGCCTGCTGGCGCCGCGCTGGCGGCGGGCGGCCGGCACCGACGATCCCGGAGCGGGTGGGTGAACGTCTTCCTGACCGCGCTCGGCTGCCGCCTCAACGAGGCGGAGCTGGAGTCGTGGGAGCGCGGGTTTCGCGCCGCCGGCCACGCGGTGGTCGCCTCCCCGCAGAGCGCGCAGGTCGTGGTGGTCAACACATGTGCGGTCACCGCCGAGGCGGCCCGCAAGTCGCGCAAGCTGATCGGCGGGCTGCACCGCCGCAACCCGAGCGCGCGCCTGGTGGTGACCGGCTGCTTCGCCGAGCTCGAGCCGGAGGCGGCCGCCGGCCTGTACGGCGTGGACCTGGTGCTCGGCAACCGCGACAAGGACCACCTGGTCGCGCGGGTCGCCGGCGAGCTCGACGTCGCCGCCATGCCGGTCCTGGCCGCCGATCCCGACGGCGCCCACGCCTTCCGCGCGGCGCACACGCGCGCGTTCGTGAAGGTGCAGGACGGCTGCCGCAACCAGTGCAGCTTCTGCGTGGTCACCGTCGCGCGCGGCGAGGAGAGGAGCCGCACCGTCGAGGAGGTGATCGCCGAGGTGCGCGCGCTCGAGGCCGACGGGGTGGCCGAGGTGGTCCTGTGCGGCGTGCATCTGGGCGGCTACGGGGACGACCTCGGGCTGGACCTGGTCACCCTGGTCGATCGCCTGCTCCGCGCCACCTCGATCCCACGCGTCCGCCTGTCGTCGCTCGAGCCGTGGGACCTGCCCGACGAGTTCGGCGCGCTGTGGGGCGGCGGCGGCGGGCGCCTCTTGCCCCACCTCCACCTCCCGCTGCAGAGCGGCAGCGATCCAGTGCTGCGCCGCATGGCGCGCCGCTGCATGACCGCCAGCTTCGCCCGCCTGGTCGATCGGCTGCGCGGGGCCATCCCCGACCTCCACCTCACCACCGATCTCATCGTCGGATTTCCGGGCGAGTCCGACGGCGACTTCCGCGACACGCTCGCGTTCGCCGGGCGGATCGGCTTCGCCCACATCCACGTGTTCCCGTTCTCGCCGCGCGAGGGGACCCGCGCCGCGTCGCTGCTGGACCCGGTGGCGCCGGCGCTCATCCGCGAGCGGGTCGGCGAGCTGGCCGCGCTGGCCGCGCGGATGAGGGAGCAGCACCTGGCTCGCGCGGTCGGCCAGACCCGCGCGGTCCTGTGGGAGACCGGCGAGCGCGGTGCCAGCGGCGACGGCGCGCGCCGCTTCACCGGCTACACCGACACCTACCTGAAGGTCGAGACCGAGGCGCCCGTCGACGTGGATCTGGAGAACCGGATCGAGCCGGTGCGGCTGGCCGGCCTGGCTGGCTCGCCGCCCGATCGGCTCACCGGCACGCGCACGGATACGTCCGCAGCAGCCGGTTCGGCCCGGCCTGGTTGACCCAGTAGAGCGCGTCGCCGTCGACCGCGATGCCGTTGGGCCCGTCCTGTCCGTCGGCGACGACGCTCACCTGGAACGTGCTCTTGTCGGCGCTCATGACCGCGTTGCCGGTGCGGTTGGTCCAGTAGACGTGGCGCGGGCCGAGCGCGATCCAGGACGGCCCGTCCTGGTCGGTGGCGATGATCTCGACCTCGCCGCTGGCCACGCCGCCGGCCAGCGAGCGGCGCTTGACCTCGCCGCTGTTGGTCGAGGTCCAGTAGGCGTAGTCCCCGTCGATCGCCACGCCGAGCGGGCCGAGCTGATTGGCCGCGACCACCTCCAGCTCACCGCCGCCGTCCTTGGGGATCGAAAAGATGCGTCCGCCGCCGTTGTCGGCGAAGTAGACCCGGGTATCGCTGACCGCGAGCCCGCCGGCCGGGCCGTCGCCGAGCGAGGAGGCGACCATGGTGAGGCCGCCGCCGGCCCGGCTGGCGCGCAGGACCAGCCCGCCGTCGTTGGTCCAGTACACGAACTCGCCGTCGATCGCGACGTAGAGCGGGAAGTCCTGGCCGGACACCAGCACCTGCGGCTGGCCGCCGCCGTCGGCCGCGCGGGCCAGGATCGCCCCGCTGGTCCGGTTGTCGCTCCAGTACACGCTGTTGGCGTCGGCGGCGACGCCGAGCGGCGAGTAGGGCGGGCCGCCGACGTCGAGGACGGTCGTCTGCGGGCTGACCTTGGTGGTGCGGAGGACCTGTCCGCCGGTGCGCGCGGTCCACAGCACGAAGTCCGGGTGGGCCACGGTCAGCTGGTCGGCGGTGAAGAAGCCGGTGGCCAGGACCTCCACCTCGCAGGTCGTGACCGGACACGACTCGGCGTCGGGCGTGGGCACCTCGATGCCGGCGCGGCGGCAGACGTTGTCGGCGCCGCACTCCTGGCCATCGGGGCAGTCGCCGCGCTCGGGCGAACAGGGCAGCCCCTCGGCCGGTTCCGGCTTGTAGCAGGCGACCGCACCTGCGGCCAGCGCGGCGAGCAGGACAGCTGTGGCGGCGGCGGGGATGGCGCGATCGTACCCGAAGAGCCGGTGATCGAGCGACCGCCCGGTCGGCTGTCGACCGCCGGGCGCCGCTATACTGCCGCGATGCGGCTGAAAGCGGTGGGCCTGGCGCTCGGCGCCGCGCTGACGGCAATGGCCTGCGGCGACGACGACGGCGCCGATCCGGGCGGCGCGGTCGACGCGGCCGGCGACGCCCCCGACGGAGGGGCGAGCAGCGCCGACACCGGCGCCGGCGGACCGGGCTGGCAGGCGCTCGACGACCTGCCGACCGGCCCGGTCCAGGAGACCGCGGTGGTGGCGCTGGACGGGCGCCTCTACATCATCGGCGGCATCGACGGCGGGCTCGCGACCCGCGCCGAGGTCCTCGTCTACGACGTGTCGAGCGGCCAGTGGGACCGGGCGGCCGACGCGGCGCCGTCCCTGCCGATCCCGATCCACCACGCCAACGCGTCGGTCGTGGACGGCGCCATCTACATCACCGGCGCGCTGCTCGGCAACTTCGACCCGATCGGCAACGTCTGGTCCTGGCGACCGGGCGACCCGGAGTGGGCCGACGGCACCAGCATGCCGCTCGGCAGCGAGCGCGGCGCCGCGGCGGTCGGGGTGGTGGACGGCCTCATCGTCGTCGCCGGCGGGCTGGGTGTGCCGACCGGTAGCTCGGTCGACACGGTGTCGACCTACGACCCGGTCAGCGGCGAGTGGGACGACGCTCCGCCCGAGCTGCCGGCCCGCCTCGACCACGGCACCGGGCAGACCGTGGACGGCGTCCTCTACGTCATCGGCGGGCGCACCGACGGCACCGACGGCAACTCGGCCGCGGTCTTCGCGTACGTGGAAGGCGCCTGGCAGGAGCGCGCGCCCATGCCGACCGCGCGCGGCGGCATCGCGGCCGGCGTGCTCGACGGCAAGATCGCCGTGGTCGGCGGCGAGGGCAACGACGACGCGGCCAGCGGGGTCTTTGCCCAGGCCGAGCTCTACGATCCGGCCGCCGACCAGTGGAGCGCGCTGCCCGACATGCGCACGCCGCGCCACGGCATGGGCGCGGCCTCCGTCGACGGGGCGCTGTACGTGCCGGGCGGCGCCGACCGCGAGGCGTTCGGCGCGGTCGCCACCCACGAGCTCCTCCGCATCCGGTGAGCCGCTCATGAGCCATCGCAAAGCCCTCCGCACCCTCATCGCGCTCGCCCCGCCGGTGCTGCTCAGCATCGGGCTGGCCGAGGCCGGCCTGTGCGCGGTCCGCTCGGTCTGCTCGCCCGAGGTCCTGCGCGAGTCCAACGGCCCGGTCGGCGACTATCTGCAGACCCTGGGCTCGGTCTACGCGGTCCTGCTCGCGTTCGTGGTGTTCGTGGTCTGGTCGCAGTTCAACGACGCCCGCACCTACGTCGAGCGCGAGGCCAACGAGCTGGTCGACCTGTTCCGCTGCGCGCGCGGGCTGCCCCGCGCCGAGCGCGAGCGGGTCCAGCGCCGCCTGGCCGCGTACGTGGACGGGGTGCTGGCCCGCGAGTGGGACGCCATGGAGTGCGGCGACGAGAGCGTGTTCGAGGAGCTATCGGGGCTGCTCGACCGGCTGTGGGACGACCTGCACGTGTTCGAGCCGGTCACCGAGTGCACCAAGGCGATCCACTCCGACATGCTGTCGCGCTTCAACGACCTGTCCGACGGCCGCACCAACCGGCTCACCTCGGCGGTGCTCAAGATCCCGCTGGCGATGAAGATCCTGCTCTACGCCGGCGCGACCATCATGGTCGGATCGGTGTGCCTGTTCTCGATCGAGCGCTTCTGGGTGCACGCGCTCCTGATCGGATCCCTGGCCGGCGCGCTGTCGCACGTCCTCTACCTCATCCACGACCTGGACGACTGCTTCTCGGGGGACTGGCAGGTGCCGCGCGCCGCGTTCCTCCGCGTACAGACCTACATGAGCGGCAGCCTGGACTCCGAGGAGAGCGCGCCGGCCGCGTAGTGCTCAGGCCTCCTCGGCCATGCGCTTGCGCAGGCTGAGCGGACGCATGTCGGTCCAGACCTCGTTGATGTACTCGAGGCACTCGGCCTTCTTGCCCGCCTTGCCCGCCTTGCGCCATCCGTCGGGCGGCTCGCGATCGGCCGGCCAGATCGAATACTGCTCCTCGTGGTTGAGGACCACCTCGAAGAGGGCCTCCTCGTCGTCGAAGATGGACGTCGACATCCGGCCATTGTCACCCAGCCGACCGGCTCGGGCCAGGTCCGTCGTCGCGGACGGATCGTGATGGTGGTTACAGCTTGCGCGCCGGTTCTCCCGCACTAGCCTGCATGAACGGAACTGGCCGTCCTTCCATGTCACGACCCATCGAAGACTACGCCGTCGTCGGCGACACCCGCACCGCGGCCCTCGTCTCCATCGACGGCTCGGTCGACTGGCTGTGCGCGCCGCGGTTCGACTCCGGCGCGTTCTTCGCCGCGCTGCTCGGCGAGGATCGCCACGGCCGCTGGCTGCTGGCCCCGACCGACCCGATCCGCCGGTCGACCCGGCGCTACCGCGACGGCACCCTGGTGCTCGAGACCGAGCACACCACCGACGGTGGCGTGGTGCGCGTCATCGACTTCATGCCGCCCGGCGAGCCGACGCCGAACCTGATCCGCGTGGTGGAGGGCGTCTCGGGCCGGGTGCAGATGTGCATGGAGCTGATCATCCGCTTCGACTACGGCCGCATCGTCCCGTGGGTGCGCAGCTCGCGTGGCACCCTCCTGGCCGTGGCCGGCCCCGACGCGCTGGTCCTGCGCACGCCGGTCGAGGTGCGCGGCCGCGACATGACCAGCGTCGCCACCTTCACCGTCGAGGCCGGGCAGCGGATCCCGTTCGCGCTCAGCTGGTTCCCGTCCCACGAGGAGGCGCCCGCCCCGCTCGACGTCGACCGCGAGATCGACGAGGCGGAGACGTGGTGGCGGGCGTGGTCGGCGCGCTGCACCTACCAGGGCCCGTGGCGCGACGCGGTGCTCGGCTCGCTCATCACGCTGAAGGCGCTCACCTACTCGCCGACCGGCGGGATCGTGGCCGCCGCCACCACCTCGCTGCCCGAGGCGCTGGGCGGGACGCGCAACTGGGACTACCGCTACTCGTGGCTGCGCGACGCCACCTTCACCCTGTACGCGCTCATGCTGGGCGGCTACAGCGAGGAGGCGGGCGCGTGGCGCGACTGGCTGCTGCGCGCGGTGGCCGGCGATCCGGCCCAGCTCCAGGTCATGTACGGGGTGGCCGGCGAGCGGCGGCTGACCGAGCTCACCCTCGACTGGCTGCCCGGCTACGCCGGATCGCAGCCGGTCCGGATCGGCAACGCCGCGGTGCATCAGCTCCAGCTCGACGTCTACGGCGAGGTGAGCGACGTCCTCTACCAGGCGCGCAAGAGCGGCATCGAGCGCGATCCGTTCGCCTGGTCGGTGCAGCGCGCGATGCTCGACTTCCTCGAGAGGGCCTGGCAGGCGCCGGACGAGGGGCTGTGGGAGGTGCGCGGCCCGCGCCAGCACTTCACCCACTCCAAGATGATGACCTGGGTCGCCTTCGACCGCGCGGTGAAGTGCGTCGAGCGGTTCAAGCTCGAGGGGCCGGTCGACCGCTGGCGCGGCATGCGCGACGCGATCCACGCGGACGTCTGCGCCCACGCCTTCGACCGCAGCATCGGCGCCTTCACCCAGGCCTACGGCTCACCCCTGCTCGACGCCAGCGTGCTCATGGCCGCGCTGGTCGGCTTCCTGCCCGCCACCGACGAGCGAGTGCTCGGCACCGTCGCCGTCATCGAGCGCGAGCTGGTCTCCCACGGCCTGGTCCGCCGCTACTCCACCCACCAGACCGACGACGGGCTGCCGCCGGGCGAGGGCGCCTTCCTGGCCTGCAGCTTCTGGCTGGCCGACAACTACGCCCTGGTCGGCCGCACCGACGACGCGTGCGCGCTGTTCGAGCGCCTGATCGGGCTGCGCAACGACGTCGGCCTCCTGTCCGAGGAGTACGACCCGGTCGCCGGCCGCATGCTCGGCAACTTCCCCCAGGCGTTCTCGCACGTGGGCCTGGTCAACACCGCCTTCAACCTGACCCCGCAACAGGTCGCGCCCGCCTCCGAGCGGAAGACCTGAGTCAGACGCGGCCGGGCACACCGGCTCAGGTACTTTCGCCGAGTCGCCCGAGCTGGCGCTGGATGTCCGGGCGCAGGCGGCGGCTGATGGGTAGCTCGGTACCGTCGGCGAGGACGAGGCACCACTCGCGCTGCGCGGGGCGCCGGAGCTCGCGGACGCGGGCGAGGTTGACCAGGGCCGAGCGATGGACCCGGACGAACCCGTATGCGGCAAGCCGAGGCTCGAGCCGGCGGACCGAGTCGCGCAGGAGATAGCTCGTCCTGGCGATGTGGACGAGGACGCAGTAGTCCTGGGCCTCGACCCAGTCGATCTCGGCGATCGCGATGACCACGGAGCGCCGGCCGGTGGTCGCGAGCAAGGTGTCGGCGCGCGGTTCGACGCGGGGCTCCGCGGGTTGATCGGTGAGCGGCGCGCCGAGGAGCGCGGAGAGGCGACGCGCAGCGTCCGCGGCTGCGGCGTGCTGCATCTGCCGGCGCGCGCGCGCGAGCGTGTCGGCGAAGCGACGATCGGAGAACGGCTTGATCAGGTAGTCGATGGCGTGCACCTCGAACGCGCGCACGGCGTAGTCGTCGAAGGCGGTGACGAACACGATGAGGGGTAAGGGGCCAGGAGCGAGGGCCCGCAGCACACCGAAGCCGTCGAGGCCGGGCATCTCGACGTCGAGGAACACCAGATCGGGACGGGCGGCGCGGATGGCACGCACGGCCTCGCTGCCGTTGCGGCTCTCTCCGACGACGGTGATGTCGCGGTGCGCGGCGAGCATGCGGGCCAGGCCGCGTCGAGCCGGAGGCTCATCATCGACGACGAGGACGCGTATCTCAAGCATCGGGCCTCGTGGCAGCCGGCGGCGGGGCGACGCGATACGGCAGGTGGAGTCGCACGCGGACGCCACAGGGGGCGCCTGCGGCGACCTCGAGGCCGGCGCCGGGGCCGTACATTCGAGCGAGCCGAGCGCGGACGTTGGAGAGGCCGACTCCCGTGCTTCGATCGGGGTCGAAGCCGGGGGTGAGTCCGACGCCCTGATCGATGACCTCGAGCTCGAGCTCGCCGCCGGCGCGGCGCGCGGCGATTGCGAGGGCGCCACCCTCGGTACGCGGCCACAGACCGTGACGCAAGGCGTTCTCGACCACTGGCTGCAGGATCAGCGGGGGGACCAGTGCGCCGGTGACGCCGTCGTCGACGTGCCAGGTGACGCGCAGGCGATCGCCGAACCGGATCTGCTCGATCTCGAGGTACTGGCGGAGGAGCTGGAGCTCGCTCGCGAGCGGAGCCTCGAGGTCCCACGAGGTGCGCAACAGCCCGCGGAGCACGTCGCCGAGCAGCGCGATCATCTCGACCGCACGGCCGGGATCGCCGCTGCGGATCAACATCGCAACGCCGTTGAGGGTGTTGAACAGAAAGTGCGGCTGGAGCTGCATGCGAAGCGCGCCGAGCTGTGCATCGACCAGCTGGGTCTCGAGCGCGGCCTTCTCGGCCTGTTCGTGGCGGACCCGCTCGGCGTATTCGAGCGCGTGGCCAATGCCGACCAGGCTCGCGTAGGCCATGAGGAGGAATGGCGCCCACCCGACCAGGTGGTTCCACAGCTCCCGGAGCAGTGTCTCTGTCTTGCCCGAGCCGAGCGGAAACGCGTGGACTGCGGCGGTGTAGGCCATGTTGAAGGCGGCTGCGATCGTGAGGCAGGCCGCGAGGTGCGCAGCCAGCGCGCGGAGTCGGATCGGCCAGGCGAGCGGAAACCGTCGGCTGAGCCGGATGATCGGTGCCGTGGCGAGGCCCCAGACCGCCCAGCCCGGGGCCTGGACGACCAGGGCGCGGCCGAATGCGATCAGGCTGCCGGTGCGCTGCGCGTGGAGGAACTGCTCCGACGCCGACACGACCGTGATCACGCTCCACGCGATGGCCGTGATGACCGCGAGGCGGCGAGCGCGCATCGAGAGATTGTGGCGCGGATCGCGAGCCGGGTCGAGGCGACGGACGACCGCTGGCTGCACCACGACTACCGCTCTCGGCAACGCCGCGACCGCTCGCTGCGAGTGCATCGGCACCGTACGCGCCGTGAAGTAGCGTGACCGGGCATGAAGGCGCAGTTGCTCGGAGCCGCCTCGGCGGCAAACCCAGGTCGAACAGGAGAAACACAGATGAAGGTGCTCACGAAGACGGTTCTGGTTCTGATTCTGTTTGGCTGCGTGCCATCCAGTGCGTCCTCGCAAGGTCCGAGTGTTGCCGACACGATCAAGCAACGCGAACAGAGCTGGGCGGACGCCATGATCGCTGTCGACATCGCCAAGCTGAGTCAGATCGTCGCCGACGACTGGATCGAGGGCTACCCTGGCAAGGCTGTGACGAAGGCGAAATTTCTGGATGCCATCAAATCCGGCAAGAAGAAGCTCGAGTCGTGTGAATTTGGACCCAGGGATGTGAAGGTGCTCGGCGATGTTGCCGTGCTGCAAGGCAGTGTCACCGAAACGCGGATCTCCGATGGACAACGCAGCACCGTTCGCGTGGCCTACATGGATGTCTGGGTGAAACGGGGAGACAAGTGGTTGGTCGTCCGTTCGTACGCCACCAAGCTCTGACCGCATCCAACGTACCTGATCCGCTGCAGCGAGCGATCGCTGATCAGCGGGTCAGGCGAAGGAGCGTGCCGAGACTCTCGTCCAGGTTCGAGAGAGTGATGATGTCGTCGACGCTGTGGTCGCCGAGCCCGAGCTCGGTCTTCAGCATCCCGCGCACGCTGTCGACGAGCCGCTCGCGCGCCGCCGCAACGCGACGCGCGGCCGTGGCACGGTGGATCTGGTACAGCTCCGCGAGTACGTCGATCGTGAGGCCGTCGAGGAAGTACTGGCGAAGCAACGTGCGCTCGGACGCCTCGAGCTTGCCGAACGCCGACGATAGCGCCTGGGTGAAGGCCTGGCCGTAGGCACCGCGCATCGCGACGAGCTCGGGCGCAGGGACCGGCAGCTCGGGGGCGAGCTCGGGTGAAACCTCACGGCGAGCGCGACGGGCGCGCTTGATCGACTCGTGCACGCCGATCGCGCACGTCCAGCTCCCGAGGTCGCCGCGGCCGGTGTACGTCGCGATCAGCGCGGGCGCCGGGCGTACGAAGAGCTCGAAGCGCATCCAGCCGAGCACGTCGTCGATGATCGCGGGGTTGATCTTCAGCTTGCCGAGCGCGCGGCGCACCATCGCGAGGTGCGTGCGCTCGAACAGCGCGATCGCCGCGGTATCCCCGCGCTCGGACGCGAGGGCAAGTGCCAGGTCGGCGACCCGCGTCGACTCGGCGAGTCTCGCGCGCAGTGCCGAGACGAAGTCGTGTTCCGGGATCCGGATCCCTTGATCGGAGAGGGCGCGCCAGGCGGCACTGAGCTCCTCGTCGGTCACTTGCCTCTATCATGCGCCACTTCCCAGTCACGTGCGAGCGCGAGCTCGCGTTGAGGCAAGGGCAGAGGCGATGATGCGAAGCCCTCGATCGCGGCCTCGACGAGCGCCGCCCCGCGCTCGCCGCCGATCGTCCTTCCCAGCTCGAACTGGATCCGAGCGCGCTGAAACGCCGGCTTGCCCTTCGCGAGCTCGAGCGCCTTCTCGAGATCGGTGACGTCGGCCGTGGCGCCTGTCGCGACGCGCGCGCGATACCGTCCGTAAAGCGCATCGCTGTAGCTCGGGTGCTGCGGCGCGACGCTCGCCCACGTCGACGCGGCGCGCTCGAAGCTCGCGAGCGCTTCCGCCGCGTTCCCGGCCTCGAGCTGGGCGGTTCCGAGCTCGCCCAGCGCGCTCGCGACATTGCGATGCACTGCACCGTATGCCGTCTCGTAGATCCGCGCGGCCTCGCGCAGCTCGACGAGCGCGGACTCGAACTTCAGCCCGTAGAGCTCGTCGCTCCCGATGTTGCCGTGCATCGTCGCGACATCGGGGTGCATGGCGCCCAGCGCGTTGCGGGTGATCTCGAGCGCCTGCACGTGCTCTCGCTTCGCTCGTTCGAGATCGCCTTGCATTGCATACGCATTGCCGAGCGCGGTGATCGCCGCGGCGAGGCGAGGGCTCTCGTCACCGTACAGAGCGCGGCGCAGCGCGACGGCTTGCTCGAACAATGGCAGCGCCTCGTTCGCCCGCGAGAGCTGCAGCATCGACGAGCCCCCGACGACGAACAGCTCCGTCTCGAGATAGCGGTCGCCCACCCGCACCGCGGCCGGGAGGCCGATCCGGTAGTAGACGAGCGCCGCCTGATATTGGCCGCGCCGGTACTCGAGCGTCGTGAGGTTGACGAGCACCTGTACCCGCAGGCGATCTTCGCGCGCGAGCTCCGCGAACTTCAGCGCGTCGAGCAGCACCGTCTGCGCCTCGTCGAAGCTCGACAGGTTCACCAGGTTGCGCCCGAGCGAGATGCGCGCCGCACCCTCGAGGTGAGGATCGCCGCTCGTTCCGGCCGCCGCGACGAGCGCGCGATTCACGGCGAGCGCCTCCTGCCACTTGCCGGATGCCATCAGCGCGAACGCCCTTGCCAGGTCGTCCGCGGCGGCTCGACGCGATTCGCTCGGCGCAGCGGGCGGCGCTTCGACGACGACGAGGTCGCGACACCGGGTCGGCGGCGGTAACTGCTCGGTCGCCGCGACCGCGTTCATCACCGTGGACGCGTCGATGGTGTCCTGGAAGAGGCCGATGATCGCGCGCCCCTCTCGGGCTCGCTCCTCGAGACACGCGGCCAGCGGGGTGCGCTGCGCCGGCTCGATGTCGGAGCAAACCGCCTCGCGCATCTCGTCGAGCTGCTTCGACCAGCGATCGAGGTTGGACTCGACCCGATCGAGGATTCCGCCCACGAAGTTGAGCTTCGTCGCCTGGAACGAACGGCGCACGGCATACCTCGTCGATTCGTTCCACGGCGAGACGAGTGGGGCGGTCAGCACGTCACATTGCGCGGCCTCACGCCGGTGGACGCCGAGGAAGAACGTTGCCGCTGCGACGACCGCGATCGCGACCGCGCCGAGCGCGATGGTACGCCGACGCTGCGATGCCGCGGAGCGCAACGCGCGCAGCAGGTCTGTCAGGCTCGGGAACCGCGCTGCGGGATCGCGCGCGAGGCCTCGCGCGAGGGCGCGGCGAAGCGAGCGCGGCACGCGAACTCTGCGCGGATTGGGCTCGTCGGGGAGCGCGTCGAAGATCGCCGCGTAGAGACTCGCACAGAGCGCGTACTGGTCCGCGCGCGCATCGCACGGTGCGCCCTCTCGCTGCTCGGGTGACATGTACGCCGGCGTCCCGCGAAACTCGCCGCTCCGACTCGCTTCGCTCGAGGTCGCGAGGCCGAAGTCGGTGATGCGCACGCGGCCATCGTTGCCGACGAGGATGTTCGCCGGCTTGATGTCGCCGTGCACGACGTTCGCGGCATGCGCGGCGGCCAGGCCCGCGCCGGCGGCGATGAAGGCGTCGAGCACCGCGCGCCACGACCGCTTCTGGTCGAGCCAGCGGCGGAGGGTCACGCCTGTGACCAGCTCCATCGCGAGATAGACACTGGCGTCCAGCTCGACCACGTCGTAGACGGCCACGACGTTCGGGTGCGCGACGCGTGCCATCGCGCGCGCTTCGGCGAGCAGCTGCGCGGGGTCACCCTTGACGTTGAGGATCGCCTTGATCGCCACGTCGCGTTCGAGGCGCAGATCGCGCGCGACGTAGATCATCCCCATCCCGCCTGCATCGAGGGGACGATCGATCTCGAACTGACCGATCACGGTCCCGCGCGGCAGGACCGGCGACAGCTCTCCCTCTTCCTCCCCGCTGACCGACCACCGCGCCTTGGCGAGCGCGGAGATCACCTCCCGACACGCGTCGCACGTATCGAGGTGCTCCTCGAGAGCACGCGCCTCCGGCTCCGGTAGCTCGTGATCGACGTAGTGCGCCGCGAGCTCTGCTGTGACGTGAGTCGACATCGAACGGCGTCGAATCAAACCACGACTTCACCCCTCATCGATCGGTCATCGGTCGGTGATCATGATCGGATCGTCGTTGATGTTGTGATAGCCGTTCTCGGGATCCGCCGTGAAGTACCCCGTGCTCGTCCCCACCACCGCGCCCGAGCGCTTGGCCCGCATCTCGACCTCGTAGTCGCCGGGCTCCAGCGCGGCGGTGTGGCCGGAGCCGAGCTCGTACTCGCTATCGAGCGTCGTGCTGTTGCCGTCGGGATCGTAATAGAAGTACGGATCGACCTGCTCGCACGGCCACGTGCCCGCGACCGTGAACGGTGCATCCTCGCCCGCGTCGTAGCGGCGCACGGCGGCCTCGACCTGGTCAACTTCCGCGGTGGCGCAGCTCGGGATCGGCGCCGTGGTGAACGACGAGCTGAGCGTCCACGCTGCGACGCCGACGCCGCCTGCCGGATAGATGTCGAAGTCGATCGTCACGTCGGAGTCGAGGTTCTCGATGTAGTACACGTAGCTTCGCGCGGCGAACTCCAGCTGCGTCTCCTCGGTGACGTCGATCCAGATGTCCTTCTGCGGATCGTAGCTGAAGCTGGCGAACTCATCGTCCGGGTCCGGCAATAACCCGCCGGTCGGAACCGTCTGCGTCAGCGAGCCCTCCGGGGTGCACGGCGTCTTGACGAGCCCGTCCGGGGGCTCGACGTAGCCGTCGTGATACAGATGCGTGACCAGCGTCGAGAATCCCTGCGGGCACGCCGACATCACCGTGCCGTCGAGGTTCATGAGGCGCCAGTTCACGGTGACGTCGTGAAACCCGGATCGCGTGTCCTCCAGGCCTTCGTCGGCAATCAGGAGATGACAGCCCGTCGACAAGGTCGCGAGCAACAACGTGGTTCGAAGCAGCATGCTCATGCTCTTGAGGGCTGCGACCTGGACGAAGTCGCGAAAGATTCTGCAAAAGCTCGTAACTCCGCGTCCCGACACGCGTCGGGGCAGGATCACGCGCTCCATCGGCGACCCACGGGGGTCGCCGATGGGATTCTGGTCAGCTGGACACGGCGCTGCTACCGGCTGCTACGAGCTCGCTCGCGCGCTCGCGTTCGGCGCCGTACACGATGACGTAGCCGTACAGAAACGTGGATGGCCCATCCGCCTTGCCCATCAGGGTGAAGCGGAGCAGCGCGTCGTCGTACTCGCGCACGACGAGCGCGAGGTCGTGGGCTTCCGTCACGAAATCGACCACGCCCGTGAGGACGTCGCCCGTCGCCGTCGTGAAGCGGAACCCGTCGCCGACCTTCGGCTGCGCCGAAAAGCCGAGCTTGGCGAGAAGCGCCGTCCAGATCGACCCGCGCGGGGATTCGACCTTCGACATGAAGGGGAGGTGCGCCGCCGGTTCGTGCGCATGTCGCTCGAAGTAATGGCGGAGGTTCTCGAGCATCAGCTTCCAGCCGCGCGCGTGCGCCTCGAACTCGTCGTCCCAGTCGGCGCCTACGCTGAAACCAGAGTGAACGAGGCGGAGCGTGGTCTTGCCGCCCTCGCGGGCTTCGATCGACCACTCGGCATAGAGCGGCGCCATCGTCTCGCTGTTCTTGCCAGACGGATGACGGATCCGTTTCGGTGGGTCGAAGATCTCGATCTCATGCTCGGCGCTCATGCCTTCGCCCCACGAGATCCAGATGCTTCCTTTCTTCGCGCCTTCCGGTGCGGTGACGCGCGCCTCGGGCGCGAGCCACTTCGCGAGCTCGGTGCCGTTGGTGACGGCGCGGAAGACGTCTTCGGGAGAGGCGTCGAGCTCGACCGTGAGCTCGATGTCGCGGGTCGCGGGTCGGTTCATGGGGCTCCTCGGGCGTTCATGGCGATTTCGCGGCCTGGTCGGCTGCCTTGTCTGCGGGTTTCGGGTAGGCGAACGAGACGATGCGATGGGTACGTCCGCGGGGAGCGGACACGTCGTGGTACTTGGCGGTGAGGCGCGCGATCTCGCGCGCGAGCTCCTCGGCGAACGCGCCCCGCTCGGCCGCGCTGGCGAAGCGGATCTCGGTCTCGAGGGTGAGCGTGGCGAGCCGCTTGCCGGCCTCGTCGGCGGCGCGGCGCATGTTCGCGAGCTCGCTGATCGCGCGCGACGCGATCGCGACGACGTAGGCGGCAGAGAACCGATCCGTGGCCTCGAGCGCGCCCTGGGCGAGCGAGCCGAGCGCCTCGGCGGAGACGAGGTACGCCCGGCTGGTCACGCGAACGATGCGCTCGACGCAGTTGCCCGACTTCCGCTCCTCCACCAGCTCGACGAGGCCCTGCTTCTCGAGCTCCTTCAGGTGGTAGCCGACCTTCTGCCGCGCGATCGACAGCCGGCGCGCGACCATCGCTGCCGATTGCGGCTCGGCGAGCATCTCGAGGATGCGCGCGCGGAGCGGGCGGAGCAGCACCGCGGCGTCGGACATGCCCGTCTTCTATCCCGACATAATAAACCGGTCAAGGAAAAAAACTTTGTCGGCTGGGTCGCTCGATGGTCGAGTGGGCCGGAGCGCCATCCCTTCAGGGGTCGAGCCGGGCGACAGCGCGGACGAGACCCACCAGATCGGCGTCCAGGGCCACGCGGCCAGGGCCAGCGCAGCGCGAGAAGACGTCGGCGCCGGCAGCAGCGGCTGAACGCCGCCTTCACCTGCCTCGGGACGGGTACCCGAGACCGCGCGCGCGTCCATGCCTGGCACGCGCTCGTCGTGGAGACGATTGCCGGAGACCCGAAGCCCCGATGACCGACGACCTCACGAGACGATCGTCGAGACGATCGGGCGTCAGTTGCGCCGTCGGGCCCTCCGGGCTCGAATCTCGGCACCCGTCCGTCGGGCGCTGGCGTCGTTCATCGGCGTCGCTCCGTGGTTCGTCGGATCGCGCTTCTGTCGCGTCCGTGTGCTGACAGAACCATTCGCAGCGCGACGGCAGCGGCGACCTCGCCCTCGACGAGCGGGACGAGGTCGCCGCGGCACGGCCCGCACGTCACTCGCAGGCCGCGATCGGGCTGACGTTCGAGTCGTTCGCGAGCACCGCGCCGCCCGCGGTCGGGTCGTCGAGACCGGCGCAGGTAGGCAGATCGGCGACGCACGCGGGCTCGAGGCGGTCGCTCCCTTCGTGGATCTCGTAGCGAGTGCGCGCGATGCACACCGCGCCGGCCGGCGACCACGCGGCCTCGAACACCATCGTACCGGCCGCGAGCCGCGCCCGGACGCCGAGCGTGTCGAAGACGCCGATGTGCGTGCCATCCATGGTCCACGGCGTGCCGTCGCCGCAGTAGTCGGCGCGCGCCATCCGCGTGCAGGCCGCGTGGACGTCGGGGCCAACGACCCACGGCGCGTAGCCCCAGGTGACGCACTTCGCGATCACGCCGCTCGCGCACGAGAACGTGACGACCTCCGGGTCGTCGACATGGGCGCCGGTGGCGTCCCATCGCCCGGTGACGATCACGCCGGCCTGGCCCGGTTCGCACACCGGCAAGCCGTCGGCCGCGAGCTCGACCAGTCGGGTGCGGCCATCGAGCGTCGCGCGGGTCACCTCGACGCGGAAGAGGCGGCCGTCGGGGGCGGTCGCCTCCAGCTCGATGCCCTCGAGCGCCGCGCTGTCGTCGAACCCCGGCGCGACCATCTCGCCGTCGCGCAGGCTCACCGCTCCGGCGCCGCTCGCCAGCCGGAGCCGCGCGCCGTTGAGGTCGCCGAGCCCGCGATACGAGCGCCGCGCGCGGCCGCCCTGGAGGCTGGTTCCCTGGATCGGCATCTCGGGAGGCGCGCCCTGCAGGCTGGTGCCCTGGAGCGGCACCTCGGGAGGCACGCCCTGCAGGCTGGTGCCCTGCACCGGCACCTCGGGAGACGCGCCCTGCAGGCTGGTGCCCTGGAGCGGTATCTCGGGAGGCCCGCCCTGCAGGCTGGTGCCCTGCACCGGCACGTCGGGAGGCGCGCCCTGCAGGCTGGTGCCCTGGATCGGTATCTCGGGAGGCGCGCCCTGCAGACTCGTTCCCTGGTCTTGCTCGCCGGGACGAGCGCCCTGGAGGCCAGTGCCCTGTGTCTCGATGTCGGGACGAGCGCCCTGGAGGCTCGTGCCCTGTGTCTCCATGCCGGTGCGGGCGACTGCGACCCCGGTGGGCACCGGGAAGCACGCCTCGTCCTCGGTCGGTCCCGATGCGCAGGCAGCCGCCAGAGAGCATCCGAGGATCCACGCCAACGCCCGCCACTCCCTGTTCATCATTCGTCGCTTCATGCGGCCTGTCAGGAGCAGGCCGCGTGCCGTGCCCAACTCGGCGAAACTTCACGCCGCCCGTCGACTGGACGCACGAGAAGCGCGCGCAGTTCGAGCGTCCATCGAGCCGCTGCAGGAGCTTTTCAGGGAGCAGTGCTTCTCGGTCAACGGCGATCGGTCGGGCGTCCGATGCCCGGGCTGCGGCGGACCTCGAACCCGTTCTTGAAGACCCGCGCGATCGCGCGCATCGCTGTGATGTCGACGAGCGGGTTTCCGTCGATGAGGACGAGGTCCGCGCGCGCGCCGGCGACGATCCGCCCCCGGCCGGTCAGCCCGAATGCCTCGGCCGGCGCCTGGGTGGCGGCCTCGAGCGCCTCGGCCGGCGTGAGGCCCGCGCGAGTCAGGAGCTGCAGCTCGCCGAGCAAGGAGACGCCGTGCGGGCCGAAGTTGGCCGCGTCGTCGCCGGCGAGGATGCGGACGCCGGCGGCGCGAAGTCGCCGCACGTTCTCGGACGCCTTGGCGAGATCGAACCGCACGAGGTAGGGCGCCATCGGGTCCTCCTTCCCCGGCGGCGGCGTCGTCAGCGAGGCGCGCTGTTTCTCGGTCAGGAAGGGCGAGGTGCGGGGGTCCGCCGCGAGCTCGGGCCGCGGATCCCCGGCGCCGCCGAGGTACGCGAACGCGGAGAGCGTGGGCGTGACGAACATCCCCTGCGCGGCCATCTTCCGGGCGAGGGCGTCGTCGATGAGCGCATCGCCGAAGATGTGCGCCAGCCCGTCGGCGCCGGCGGCGACCACGGTCCTGGCGCCCTCGAGCGAGGTGACATGGACGATTGCCCTGACGTGCTGCGCGTGCGCCGCCGCGACCACCGCGGCGAGCGTCTCGGCCGAGATGCTCGTCACGATCCCGGCATCGGGCTCGTACATGATCTTGATGTAGTCCGATCCTTCGCCCAGCCGGGCGCGGACGAACGCCGGCGCCGCCTCGGGACCCGCGATGGTCGGAAACGGGATCCCGAACTGCGTGCCCATGCCCCCCGCCGACGTGACGGGCGCGCCCGCCGAGTACATGTCCGACATATCGGTCTCGCGCAGGAGGTCTCGCTGCGCGCGGTGCGACTGCATGACCTCGATCCTGGTGAACATGTCGAGCAGCGTGGTCACCCCGAAGCGCAGCGCGACGCGAAGGCCCTCCTCGCGCGGAACGTGCGCGTGCGCATCGATGAGCCCCGGCAGGAGCGTGCGCCCGGCGCCCTCGATCACGCGCAAGCCGGCGGTCGGTGCGCCGCGACCCACGCTGGCGATCCGACCGGCCCGCACCACGACGTCGGCGTGCTCGATCGCGCGCGCTCCGTCGAAGACGCGCACGTCGCGGACGACGAAGGAGTTGCCGCCCTGCGGCCGCCAAGCGTGCACCTCGCTGCCGCGGGGCGCGCTCGAGCACCCGGCCGCGACGACCTCGCCGATGAGGCCCAGGACGATGATGATCAGGTGCAGGATGCCGCCGGCGCGTGCATCTGCTCTCGGCACGGTCTGGATCGCGCAACCCGGATGGTCCGATTTCATGTCGACTCCCTCATGGACGTTGCGCCACCATGACCGCGCGGGGCCTGCCGCGGAAGCGCGCTGCGACGGACGACGGGTTCGCGCGGACGAGGCACGGCATGCGCCGACGAGCGACGCCGACGACGAACGGCCGGCGACGGCCCGCCTTCCACGCTATCGTGGTGGCATGAGCCCGGCGGCCTCGCCAGCGCAACCGCGACCGGTCGGCCGGATGCTGGGCTGGAGGCGGGTGCGCTTCCCGCTCGGCGTGTGTCTGTTTCTCAGCCTGCTCTTCCTGCCGGACTGGCACGGACCGGTGGCGATGCTCTACGGCCGCCTGTTCTTCGTCGCGCTGGGCGGGGTCCTCGCGTTCGGTCTGTTCGAGCGATGGCCGAGGCGCCTGCCGCGCTGGCTCGCCCGCTGGGCGCTGCAGGTGGCGGCCGTGGCACTCGCGATGCCGGTCTCCGCGGCCGTCGTGTATCTCGTGACGAGCTACCGCGACCCGGTGCCGTTCTGGCTCGATGCGGATCGCTTCGAGGGGTTCGTGGGGATGGCGGGCTTCGGTATCCTGGTCGCGCCCTGGATGGCGATCGCGGCGCTCCTGCGCCAGATCAGCGGTCATGCGCGCAACCAGGCGCTCGCGTTCGACCTGGAGCGCAGCGAGCTGGAGCGCAAGGCGCTCGACGCGAGGCTGCGGCTCCTGCAGGCGCAGGTCGAGCCGCACTTCCTCTTCAACACGCTCGCCAATGTGCGCGAGCTCGTCGACGCTGGATCGCCCAAGGCCTCGCCGGTGCTCGGGAGCCTGATCGCCTATCTGCGCGCGGCGGTGCCGCGGCTGCACGAGCCGGTCGCGACCCTGGAGCAGGAGCTCGAGCTGGTGCGCGCGTACCTGGAGGTGATGCAGATGCGCATGCCCGATCGGCTGCAGTTCAGTGTGCGCGCCGACGACGACGCCCTGCCGCTCCACTGCCCGCCGATGATGCTGCTCACGCTGGTCGAGAACGCGGTCCGGCACGGCATCGATCCGAGCGAGGAAGGCGGCACGATCGAGGTCAGCGTCTCCGCGAAGGGCGACAGGTGTCACGCCGAGGTGAGGGACACCGGCGTGGGGCTCCAGAACGGCGGTGGTGGGCCCGGCACCGGCCTGTCGAACCTGCGCGAGCGCCTGCTCCTGTCCTTTCGCGACGACGCCCGGCTCCGACTGGACCCGGTCGCCCCGCACGGCGTGCGCGCCGAGCTCGAGTTCCCCGCACGTCGAGGAATGGCGTGACCGGCCGTGCTCCCACGGCGCTCGTCGCCGACGACGAGCCGCTCCTGCGCGAGTCGCTCACGCGCCTCCTGGCGCAGGCCTGGCCCGAGCTCGAGGTGGTGGCGCTGGCGCGCAACGGGCGCGAGGCGGTGGAGCTGTTCGAGGCGCAGCGCCCCGACATGTGCTTCCTCGACGTCCACATGCCGGGGCTGTCCGGCGTGGAGGCGGCGCGGTTCATCGGGCGCCGAGCGCACCTGGTGTTCGTCACCGCCTTCGATCAGTACGCGGTCCGCGCCTTCGAGCAGGGAGCGATCGACTACCTGATGAAGCCGGTCGAGCCGGCGCGCCTCGCCGATACGGTGGCCCGCCTGCAGGCGCGGCTGCGCGACTCGCAGCCGACCACCGACGCCGACGCGCTGTTCGAGCAGCTCGCCGCGCGCCTCCGCAAGGACCCTGGCCCGGCGCCGCTGCGCTGGATCCGGGCGTCGGTCGGCCAGACCATTCGCCTGATCTCGGTCGACGAGATCGACTTCCTGCGCTCCGACGAGAAGTACACGCTCATCGCGTGGGGCGGCGATCGGGGCAAGCTCGGCGACGCGCTGATCCGGACCCCGCTCAAGGAGCTCACGGCGCAGCTCGATCCGACCCACTTCGTCCAGGTCCACCGCGCGGTGGTGGTGAACCTGCGCGCGATCAGCCACGTCACCCGAGGCCTCAACGAGACCGCGAGCATCCACCTGAAGGGCCGGAGCGAGGTCCTGCCGGTGAGCCGCAACTACACGCACCTCTTCCGCCAGATGTGATCGGCTGGAGGCTTCCCCCCGCGCGTGCGTGTCGCCACACAGGACATCGTCAACACGACGGTCGCCCGGAGAGCCCGAGCCAGCCCCTGCCCTCCGACTCGCCGTGGCATTGATGAGGGGACTGCCAAGCCTGGACGAGATTTCGGCTCGCGCGGCTTGAGGCCCTTGGCAGCTCCCGTAGAAGGTGGATGCCTCGGCGCCCGGGGGGCCTTTCAGGGCGTGCGCTTGGCCAGGCGCGGCGCGCATGGTCTTGCGTCATCGCGCTGGATGTCCGGTGCTTGCCGCGGAGGGGATATATGACGCTGCGGATCACGTTTGACGTCTTCAGTGGGCGGCCCAATCCGGTCGTGGTGGTGACGGGTGCGGAGGAGAAGGACCTGCTCCGGCGATTGGCCCCAGCGCGCGGCCGGGCGCGACGCGGCCAGGTCCGCGACTTCCCGGAGTCGACGCTGGGCTACCGCGGCCTCATCATCGAGCGGATCGAGAGTGATACTAGGCGCCAGGGGCCAGCCGTCCGGCCGACCCGCACCGTTCGCGTGGTCGATGGCACTGTGCGAAGTGGCAAGGGTGTGTCACTCGCCGCCGATCCTGGCGTGGAAGACTATGTGTGCGGTTCCACGGGTCCGGCGCGCCTGACCGGACTCGGCCGCGATTTCTGCGAGCGACTGGTCTCGGAGTTGTTACGCCATCGCGATCTGATTCAGCGGATCGAGTGGCCACCCACGATTCACTGGCCGCAGCGATCCACGTGCCCTTGCGCGCCGGACTGGGAACCATCCTGGTGGAACGACGCCGGGCCAGTCCAGTTCGGCAACAATTGCTACAACTACGGAACAGACTACCGCAGCGACACGTTTGCACAGCCCGGTCTGGCCAGCGGCGCGATGTACGCGAGCATCACCTGCGCCGAGGTGCGCGCTGGAGCCGTCGCCGACGCACTCATCGCCTCGCCCAAGGCGAACAACAAGTGTCCCAAGCAAGGACACTTGGTCGCACTCGTCGTTGGTCCTCGATGGGATTTTCACTGGTATCGAAAGCAACGCAACGGCCGCTGGACGCACAAACCGGGCAGGTCACCGGCCACCAATCTCGACGACAGCGGCCATGTCATCATGGATCCACGAGCGGCCGATCGCGGCGGCTACACCGACTTCTGCACGTTCATGGTCGTGATGCACGGACACGTGAGGATCAGATGACCGATGGCGCCACCTGGAGAGTGGGTGCCCTGCTCTACTCGGGGCGCCCGGATCCGTCCTGGACCGTCGCGCCGCGCCACGCTGCTGCATGGGTGCAGGCGTTCAATGACCTCATGCCTGCTCTCTCGCCAATCCCGAACCAGGCGCGACTGGGGTATCGCGGTGCCTGGCTCCAGAGCTCGGATGGTCGACGCTGGAACGCTTTCATGCTCATTGCCTGGCACAGCAACGACGGCCGAGCTGACGTCGGACGCGCCCTGGAACGCAAGCTCATCGAGTCGGCGCCGGCCGGGGTGCTTCCCTCGGAGTGGCCATCTTGGCTCGTCTCTCTCGACAGGGCCTAGGCGGAGGACGGCGCCCTGGCGGCTCGGCGCTCGGGGCCCCCACCCGCGCAGACCTGTCGATTCCTCGACGGCGCCACCTGCTCGGTCGCGTCGAGCGCGCGGGCTGTCGTCGCGGCATCACTCCACGCGTTCCATCCACACATGGGTGAAGGCGGCGCCGTCCAGGGTGTCGAACGACCACGGGGTCTCGACCCCGTCCGCCTCCACGACGAGCTCCAGCTCCTCGTCGTCCGCGCTCCAGGTGCCGGTATCGATCTTGTCGACCTCCTCGGTCGTTCCCTCGGACGTCGTCGTCCACGTGAACGACCCATCCTCGTCGAGCACGATGAGCTCGTCGGTCCCGCCGAGCGGCTCGAGGCCCCCGTCGTCGCGCACGGTCTGATGGTGATCGGTCAGGATCCACGTTCCGACCCACCCGTCGTGGTCGCCGACCGGGACGTACGCCTGGAAAGAGCCGCGCTCCGGGCCGGCGTAGAACGTCACCCAGTCCCTGACGAGGGGATTCGGGAACTCGGGCGATACCATCTCCCTGGCGAGCAGGTCTCCCTCGACCGCGTAGGTGCCAGTGATGGTCAGGGGGTCGCCGCCGCCCCTCACCTGTCGCATCCCGCAGTTGCCGTCAGCGGTGAACACCCACTCCTCGACGTAGCCGGACCCGTCGGCAAACCGCCACGTCCCCACCGGGCCGCCGGGTGCATCGGTCCCGGCCGAGCCGTCCGACTCGTCACCGGCGCAGCCGATCCACGAGATCGCCAGCAGTCCCGCCACGCCCAGGTCGATCGTCCTTCGTGACGTCATTTCCTCCCCCTCCTCTCGCCCATGGTCGCGAGCATCTTTGCAACGCTGGCTCGGACGTCCTGGTCTATCACGGCGGCGGCCCGGCGATGTCGGCCGCTCGGCCCGCCCGTCATTCGTGCGGCGGCTGACGAATTCTCGCGAGCAGAAGCCGCTCGGTCGAAGAGGACGTCGCCCATCGCGTCGTCGCCGAGGATCAGGAGGTCGACGTTGGCGGTCGGGCCGCCCTCGATCGCGAAGGAGACCGTGACCACGTCGTCGGCCGCGGTCCAGGTGCCCTCGGCGCTGGTGTCGGTCGTGCCGTCCTCGCCGAAGAGCGACGCGTCCAGCGCGAGGGTGCCGTCGTCGCGGAGCTCCATCTCGATGTCGAAGCCGTTCCGCGAGATCGGCTCGCCGTCGTCGTCGAGAGGCTCGCCGACGGAGCGAGCCGCCCAGGTGCCGACCGGGCCGTCGTGGTCGCCGTCGGCCAGGTACGCGCCGATCGCGAGCAGGTCGCCGGCGGCGTGGTACGTCGTCTCGGCGCGGCCCGGCTCGTCGCCGCTCGTGTCCTCGCCCTCCATGCGGAGGACGCCGTCGTCGACAGTGTACGTCCCGCGCACGTGCTCCGCGCTTTCGGCGTCGCCCAGCTCGTCGAAGGCAAAGGCGCCGTCGGCGTCGAACGTGTAGGTCGACTCGACCTCGCCATCGTCGAGGAGCTCCCACGAGCCGACAAGGGCGTCGTCGGCGCCGTCGCCGTCGGGGCCGTCGTCGTCGCCCGGGCAGGCGGTGACGGCAGGGAGGAGGAAGAGGAGCGCGGCGGCGCGCGCGATCGATCGTCGAATGTTCACCATGGGTTCCCTCGGGCTGGCTCGCGTCGCGAGCGCTGGTCTCGGGGCGCCGGCGATTGCAACGACAGGGCCGCGCGCGACCCCGGGTCGAGGACCGCGGAATCGCAGCCCTCGACAGGCCTTGCCGGAGCCTGCCGCGACAGCCGCGTCCGGAATCGGGCCGCGGCGACCGGTCGCCGCGCCGGCCCGGGCTCAGTCCAGCGACCAGGGCTGACAGCGGCGCATCTCGGCGACGTCGAGGTCGCCCTTCTCGATCAGGCCGGTGCACGCGTCGTGGATCCGGTAGGACGTGACATCTCGCCGCACCCCGTGTTGAGCCGCCAGTTCGCCAGTCTCTGCTGCTGCTCCTTCCTCATCTACCTTCGCTCCGGGTTCTTCAGACCGAAGCGCTGTTACTCCGTCTCGAGACGTCACACCGAAAAACCTGAGGCGTGTGCTTGCGCTCCTGATCAAGAGTGCTAGTTTCAAAAATGTGAAGCGGCCGCGGCATGGAGCACGGACGCGGCGAGAGCGGGCGTGGCAACAGCAGGAGCTGGTCCCGCCGACCCCGCCGACGCGGGGCGGCAAGCGGCGCGGGGCGGGGCGCAAGAAGATGCGTGGGAGCGGGGTACCGCATCTCCCGCGGGTCATGTTCCGGCGGCGCTCGGTGGTGCATGTGACGGTCCGGGTCGTCCCGGACGTCGGGCGGTTGCGGCGATCGTCGGTGGCGGCGGTCCTGCGGCGGGCGTTCGTGCGGACGGCCCTGAAGGACGGGTTTCGCATCTGTCAGTTCTCGGTGCAGGGCAACCACCTTCACCTGGTGGTCGAAGCTCGCTCCACCGTCGACCTCGCGCGCGGCGTGCAGGGCTGGGCGACCAGCGTGGCGCGGCGGCTCAACGTCGCGCTGGGTCGCCGCGGTGACGTGTTCGCGGACCGGTATCACTCGGTTCTTCTCCGCACGCCGCGGCACGTTCGCAACGCGCTGTGTTACGTCATGCAGAACGCGCGACGGCATGGTGAGCGGCTCGACCGCCGCGTCGCCGTCGACCCGTTCAGCTCGGCGTGGTGGTTCGACGGCTGGGCCGACGACGACTGGCGGATCTGGTCTCGGCCGCCGCCCGACGAGCCGCCGGTGGCACCTGCCGAATCGTGGTTGCTCACCACGGGATGGCGGCGCTGGGGCCTGATCGGTGCAACCGAGGTCCCGGCCGCTGGCCGGTCCTGACGTCAGCCACGACGTGCTGACCTGCTCGCCGAGGCCGGCGCTCGACTCCTGCTCTTCCTGCGCGCGCTCGCCGACGGCGGCGGCCACGTCGACCCGACAGCACGTCTCCCGGCACTCGACCCGCGCGTCCGGCTCGGACACGCCGACGAAGCGGCGGAGCCGATCGCGGATCATCGTCTCTCGCGCCTCGGCCCACGTCGAGTCGCGCACCCACGCGTCGAAGCGGTCGTGGCCGCCGGCCGCCGGCGCGGTTGCTGTCGTTCTGGCGCGGCCCTCGAGCGCCTGCAGGCGGCTACGCAGCTCGCGTCGAGGTCCACCGTGGAGGCGATCACGTCGGCGCGGCGACCGCGCAGGTGGTTGAGGACCACGCGGGGGGGTGGGCACAGGACGGACTGCGACTGGTGTGGCCGGGCCAGGCGCGACCGGGTATCGTCATCGAGTGGGGCGGGCGATCCTGTCAATGCTTGTCGTGGCGGCCTGCAGCGGGGGGGACCGTACTGGCGATGGCCGCGATGTGGGACGCGACGCCGGCGGTGGCGGCGACGGTCCAGCCGCTGTCGCCGACGGCGGTGCCGACGCCGGCGGCGGGTCGATCTGCCGGGTGTTCGCGACCGCGTGGACCAGATCGACGACGATTGCGGAGACCGGTGACCTGGATCCCGTGGAGTTCCAGGCTTCGTGGGATGCAGATGGCAGCACTTATCGCTGGGAGCGACCGGTCCCAGAAAGCCTCATGAGCGACGGTTCGGCGGTGTACGACGGTGTGGAGACGTTCGTGGCCGAGGCCGAACTGGTGGGCCTTGTGACCGTGCGGTCGACGAGCAGCTTCGATGAGGGCGCCGGGATCGGCAGCGACTACGCATATCTCTACGACGAGGAGGGGCGGCTGGTACAGATCGACGGCGTCTTCGATGACTACGATGACTCGCAGGTGACGACCACGTACACCGCTCACGACGAGGTTGGCCGCCGCCTCGAGGCGATCACAGACCGCATTGTCCTCGACGACGACAACGTGCCCCCGTGTCTGGGCATCCGCACCACCTTTGCCTATGACGACGAGGCGAGAAGGGTCACCGAGACCGGCTATGCGGCGCTCTATTCCGGCATCGAGGTGCAGTGCTCGAGCCCCTTCGTCGCGGTGAGGGAATACGACGACAACATGATCGAGGTCGCCGAGTCCCAGTGGTTTCAAATGACCGAACCGACCGGGGAGCCCGACATCACATCGATGACCGATGTCGAGGAGACCGGCCGCATCTGCGTCGACCCGCCGCCACGCTGACCTAGTCGGCCCTGCCGAGGGCCTCGGACCGGGCCGCCTGGCTGAAGTATTCCCGGATCTCGGCGATGCGACCATCCCGGACCCGCACCACCTGGACGAACGGGATGCGCGCCTCCGCGGCTCCCGCCAGGGTCAACGTGAACTCGGCGACGATGACCTCGGGGTCGGTGGTCATGTGCACGACCGCGTCGCATCCCGTCACCACCACGCCGAGGCGTCGAGCCTCGGCCCACAGCGGGGTCATGACGCGCCGGAACTCGTCGCGACCCGCCAGTCGACGGGGTCGATCGGTGGCGAAGGGAAACTCGAAGATACAGTTCTCCGAGTAAAGCGCGAGCTGCGCCTCGCGATCGTCCTTTCGGACACACTCCAGCTGCCGGCGAAAGACTCGTTCCGCGTCGGACATGGGCGTTCAGCGACCTGCGGCGACGGGCGTCGAGATGATCCAGAGGTGTCCAGCGAAGGAGAAACCGTCCATCGACAGCTCGGCGTGGACGACCTTTCCATCGGGGGTCCGGTGACACTCGATCTCGGTCGCACCGAAGGCCTTCCGGTAGAACGCCATCGCGCGGCTGGCGTCGGCGACGACGAGCCGCGGCAGGAGCTTGGTCGCGCGCATGCAGCGTATGTAGGCGATCGCGGGGTGAACCGCAAACCGCGCGGCCTGTCGACCTGCCATGGAACGTCGCCGGAAGTGAGAGCCTCGGAGCCCCGGCCGGACGCCATGCGTGAGTTCTCTCAAGGCCACCAGTCTCGGACAGCTTCACCGCCACGCGATCGCGCGAACCTTTCTACCGGGGGCCGGGCCAGGGCCGGGGCACCATGGCAGCATCCGTGGCGCGGTCCGTCAAAGTCGAGAGCTATGGGAGCGGCCGGAGATCAGCATCATCGATCTCCGCTCATGTCGGCGTCGTGCGCTCGGCGCCGTCCCCACGCCGCGACCATGGCCGGACTGACGAAGACCCGGTCCGGCTCGTCCAGCTTGCCGAGCGACTGCTCGATCTCCAGATCGGTCAACGCGCCGGTTGCGACGATCTTCTGCCGCAGAGCACAGATGCTCAGGCGGTAAAAGGCGGTCTCGTCGGTTCCGCCGCGGATGAGGCGCGTGCGGCCATCAGCTTGAACGCCGTCGAGACCGGCGCGAAGCAGGCCGGGGAGTCGCCGCCCGAAGATCGGGTCCCAGCCGGCGCTCGCCACGCATCCCACGGTCGCCGCCAGCGTCCGCTCGAAGAGCGGATCCGGCGGCTCCGCCGGCGTGAACGCGAAGTCGTACTCCTCGAGCAGCAGGACGCCGCCCGGACGAACCGCCTGCACCAGCCGCGGAATGACCGACGGGCCGATGTGCGAGACCACCAGGCGGCCGTACACGAGATCGAACCCGGCCTCGGGGAGGTCGCACTCGCGAATGTCCTGGCTCCGGATCTCCACGTTCGGTTCGATGATCGCCTCGAGGAAGCGCGTGTCCAGGTCCATGGCGACAACATGGCCGGCGCGGGCGGCCAGCCACGCGGTCATCGCGCCGCCGCCGGCGCCGATCTCCAGGCAGCGCCAGCTGGGCCCGATCCCCAGTGCTTCCAGAACTGCCTGGCTGCCGGGATTCCATAGCCGTTCGATCCCGGCCAGGCGGGCGCGCTCTTCCTTCCACTTCTGGTCAAAGACGTAGTCCGCCATCGTCTCCCCTCCTTCGCGCGTCGAGGCAACGCAAGGCGCGTGCCGCGGTGCAGACTCCGTTTCGCGGCTCTGGCGGATCGCCGAGCGAGCGGCAGGCCGAACCGGCAGGCCGAACCGGCAGGCCGATTCGGCATCCAGGCACCTGGAGCGCCCGCTTCGATCGCTCAGCCTGGAACTCGTCGTTGAACAGCGTGTGTCGGTGCAGGCGCAAGAACCCGAGCAGCTACCTCCGGGCGAGCGGGGCGAGGCGCCGGGCGAAGCCGCGGCGTCCGTGGCCGGTTCGCCGAAGTGCGGTGCTCGCCGAACCTCGGGAAGCGGGCTTTATTCGTCCCATCCACCGCCACACCCGGCGGCGACGAGCAGGCACAGGCACGCCGCGCCAACAGTCGGCCCGGCAGCGGCAAGATGTGGGGCAGGACCATGGCACCCGACCC
>Ga0193753_10000434_pt1 | contig 41504 bp, 36 predicted proteins | sample H1c2metaG_FD_144925 | JGI IMG/M metagenome (GOLD analysis project Ga0193753, IMG submission 144925) | Soil microbial communities from a riparian zone of the East river system, Colorado, United States - H1c2 | ecosystem: Environmental > Terrestrial > Soil > Riparian zone | place: USA: East...
GGTTAAAACCCTTGTCAGTCAAGGGTTTTAACATTTTATTCCGGCAGTAGCCACTATAAAAGAGATCAATATTGGGTTTCATCGCTGTTGAAATGAGGGCTACATTTGTTTTGGAATTGAAAATTATACGATCGTCTGAATCGATTCCCAGGTTGGTTTCCAACGCTGACGTTTGCAAAAAAACTTACTGCCATAACCACTGATGATTCTTGCCGCAAAGATTTTTTAATCATTTTTTCACTACTAAAATCGTCACATTATGAAACGAGTATTCGCAAACTTCAATCTTAAAAAATCGGCCTCGGTTCTCGGAGCTGCCGCTCTGTTAACACTTGGATCTGCAAAGGCCCATGCGACGCCGATCATCGAGAAAATTATCAGCCCGACAGACAAACAGGTAAATGTAACTTTTGTCGGAGCTACTGATAACAGCTTTGTATTTCATCTAGATTTTAATAATAAATCAGGTGAGAAATTTACACTGATCATTAAAAATGATGCAGGAGAAGTTGTATACCAGGCTTCTTACAATGACATTCATTTCGATAAGAATATCCGCATACAGAAGGAAGACACCGAAATGCATCCAACATTTGTAATCCGTACAGCGACTGAACAGGTTGAACGTAAATTTTTTGTAAACCGTCAGGTTTCTGAAAATTATGTAGTTACCACTTTATAAGTCAACCACTTTTTAAAAAAACCTTCCCGCCTCTGGCAGGAAGGTTTTTTTGCTTAAAGCCTAACGCGGAACGCTTAATGCCAAACCGGCTTTAAGATTTGCCGCTTCTGGTAACGAGCCAGATAATGATTCCGATTATGAAAACGACAATTAATATTCCCACCCATACGCCGGCTTTAAAAATTCCGCCTACGATGGCGCAACTATTTAGAAATAGCACGGTCAGGATCAACAACAGGGTTAATACTTTTTTCATTTTTAATAAATACGTTGAAATATCATGCCAGGTGAAATGTTTTATTAACCGCGGCTTAACGAGGCAGCGGCAGAATGGTCTCCCGGCGCCGGGTCGGGCGAACGATATCCACCACTATGCCTGGCTGAATCAGCACAATCGCCCGGATCAAAGATCCATTCTGCATTCTACCATTGCATAGTGGAAATCCGGTCCGGTATTTCGTAGTTTACCGTATACATGATTTCAAAGGAGACCGCCTGGTGCTGGCCATTCCCGGAATTCGCCGGTCCCGCCCTCTTTTCTTCTCATGACCGTTTTACTTCGTTGGAATTCCAGAAAAAAAGCTCTTGGTTCCTGATGGAATAAACTAGATTTGGGTCTTATAAGATCATCATGAAACTTTTTGTTGCCGGACTCCCTTATGATTTTGACGATACCGACTTAAAAGAAATGTTCGAACTCTATGGTGAAGTCGTTTCTGCTAAAGTGGCCATCGATCGTGAAACCCGCAAAAGCCGGGGATTTGGATTTTTGGAATTGAGAAACGACCTCGAGGGGAAAGAAGCCATTGACGCCCTGAATGGTGCAAGGCTTCGTGGCGGAAAGGAACTGGTTGTACGTGAAGCAGAAGACAAACCCCGCGATAGCAGGGATCATAATAGTGGTGGCGGATACAGGCCAAGAAGATAGGTCATCCATTGAGCTTTAGAAACCCACCATCGATCGGATAGTCGTTTCCCGTTATAAACGAGGCTTCATCCGAACAGAGATATAATGCCAGCGCAGCAACTTCCTCAGGGTTTGCCATCCGTCCGATCGGCTGACTGGCAGATAATTTTTTAAACATTTCTTCTTCCAGACCTGCATAATTTTTTGCAATGAACCCGTCCACAAAGGGCGTATGGACGCGCGCAGGCGATATCGAATTACAACGGATATGATATTTGATATAATCTTTTGCTATGGACAATGTCATCGACATGACGGCTCCTTTGGTCATGCTATAGGCAAACCGATCAGGCAGCCCGACCTGGGCCGCAATCGACGCCATGTTTAAGATCACTCCGCCCTTCGCTTTCATATGAGGAATACAATTTCTGACCATGTGATAAACACCTTTCACATTTACTGAAAATAATTTTTCAAAATCTGCAGCACTTGTGTTTTCCACTGTTCCGATATGAGCAATACCTGCATTATTGACCAGGATATCCGGCGTCTGGATATTCACGATATGTCTGATCGCATGTTGAACAGACAACTCCTGTTCAACCGAGCAGGCCAGAAATTCTGCCTCACCACCGTCCTGCCGGATCTGCTGAACCGTTTCAGCTGATCCTTTTTCATCTATGTCGAGAATATATACCCGTGCGCCAGCTCGTGCAAATACATGGCAAATCGCTTTTCCAATTCCGGATCCGCCACCGGTTACCACGGCTGTTTTATTTTTTAAACTATACATAGGAGTCCTTCAAAGTATAAACCCGGATACTCTCCTGGTTTTTACAGCGTTGCAGATTTAAAATAAATCCGGATACCCTCCTGGTTTTTTTGCAGTGTTGCAGATTTAAAATGTTCTATGAAAATAAGGTAAATTTGCATCCATTTTTATCCATGACGCAAAAGCTCCAGAATCTGTCCTCCCTGCTCGAAGGCGAATTGTTTACTGACGAAACAACCAGGATATTATACGCAACCGATGCTTCCGCTTATCGTGAAATGCCACTTGCTGTGGCCATACCCAAATCGGTGGAAGATCTGAGAAAATTGATTTTATATGCCCGTGAAAATCAAACATCCCTCATTCCGCGTACAGCCGGCACTTCGCTGGCAGGACAGGTAGTTGGAAAAGGTATTGTTGTGGATGTTTCCAAGAATTTCACAAATATCCTGGAATTTAATAAGGAAGAAGCCTGGGTGCGTGTGCAGCCAGGCGTGATCCGTGATGAACTCAACCTCTTCCTGAAACCGCATGGTTTACTTTTCGGACCAGAAACGTCTACGGCCAACCGCGCCATGATCGGCGGCATGGTTGGAAACAACTCCTGTGGTTCCAATTCAGTAGTATATGGAAGCACCCGTGACCACCTGATGGAAATAAAAGCGTTGCTGAGCGATGGAACCGAAACTGTTTTTCAAAGCCTGAGCCTGGATGCATTTCATCAAAAATGCGAAGGAGATGGCCTGGAATCAAATATATATAAAACGACGCGCAGCATCCTGAGCAATTATGAAAACCAGCTGGATATCAGAAAAGAGTTTCCCAGAAAATCCATTGAGAGGAGAAACACTGGTTATGCACTGGATTTACTATTGGATACTGCTCCATTCACTGCGGGTGGTCCTGATTTTAATTTCTGTAAACTGATCGCCGGCTCTGAGGGCACGCTGGCATTTATTACAGAAATCAAATTGCACCTGATTCCCCAGCCCCCCAAAGAAACTGGTTTGTTATGTGTTCATTTCAACAGTATTGACGAATCTCTGAGGGCAAATCTTATTGCACTCAAATATAAGCCCAGTGCCAGTGAACTCATTGATCACTATATCCTGGAATGCACAAAAGACAACATAGAACAGAACAAAAACAGGTTTTTCGTGCAGGGAGATCCGGGCGCCATACTCGTGATCGAATTTAAAAAAAACACCAGGACCGAAATAGAAAGTATTGTGACTCCGTTGGTGGAAGAACTGAAAGCAGCGGGACTGGGTTATCACTTTCCGCTCCTGTTTGGTGAGGATACAAATAAGATATGGACGTTGCGCAAAGCCGGACTCGGGCTTTTAGGTAATATGCCGGGCGATAAAAAACCGGTGCCCGTTGTGGAAGATACTGCCGTAGACGTGCAGGATCTGCCTGCATATATAGGGGAATTTAATAAGCTGCTTACGAAACATGGTCTGCATTCGGTTCACTATGCACATGCAGGATCCGGTGAAATTCATCTGAGACCCATTATTAACCTCAAGACGGAAGAAGGAAACCAGATGTTCCGCACCATCGCCACAGAAATAGCCGGGCTGGTAAAAAAATACCAGGGCTCGTTGAGTGGAGAACATGGGGATGGCAGGCTGAGAGGCGAGTTTATAAAAAAGATGGTTGGTGATCATAATTATGAAGTTTTCAAGACCATCAAGAAAACCTGGGACCCGCAGAATATTTTCAATCCGAATAAAATTGTGGACACCCCCCCGATGAATACCATGCTCCGGTACTCTCCCGGACAAAAGACTCCACACTTTAATACAGTCTTTCGATACTATAACCAGGACGTGCTGCAACATGCTGAACAATGTAATGGTTCGGGTGATTGCCGCAAGACGAAATTATCAGGAGGCACCATGTGTCCTTCTTTTATGGCTACTAAGAATGAAAAAGACACCACGAGAGCGCGTGCGAATATCCTCCGGGAATTTTTGACGAATTCTGAAAAACTCAACCGGTTCGACCATCAGGAAATTTACGAAGTGATGGATCTTTGTTTAAGTTGCAAGGGTTGCAAATCAGAATGCCCATCTAATGTGGACGTAGCAAAATTAAAAGCAGAATTCCTACAGCAATATCACGATGTTCACGGCGTGCCCTTCCGTTCAAAGCTGATCGCCCGTTTTACTGCAACAGCGCGGCTTGGATCGCTGGTACCCGGATTGTACAATTTCCTGGTTACGAATCCGTTTACGGGAGGCCTCATTAAAAAAATTTCCGGATTTGCGATTGAACGTTCCATGCCTGAACTGTCAAAGGAAAATTTGCTCAGCTGGTATAATAAAAACGCACAAGGGAAAAGTAAAAATTCAACAAGAAAGGTTTATTTATTCTGTGATGAATTTACGAATTATAATGATGCAGAGATAGGCATCAAAGCCATCCTCCTGCTGGAAAACCTGGGATATGAGGTAGTGATACCAAAACATGAAGAAAGCGGCCGCACCTGGCTGTCCAAAGGACTGGTCAGAGATGCAAAAAAAATTATCAATAAGAATATTTCTTTCTTAAAAGGGATAATCACTAAAGAAACTCCCCTCATAGGTATCGAGCCGAGTGCGATACTCACATTCCGGGACGAATATGTGGACCTGGCAGATGATGATCAGTTCAACGATGCGAAAGCACTTTCGAAAAATGTTTTCCTGATTGATGAATTTATAGCCGCTGAAATAAAGGCCGGGCATATTGATAAAAAGATGTTTACCAAAGAAACCCGACTGATCAAATTGCACGGCCACTGCCAGCAAAAAGCCCTGTCCTCGGTGTCATTTTCTGCTATGATGCTTTCAATCCCGGAAAATTACCGGGTTGAAACCATTCCATCCGGCTGTTGCGGGATGGCCGGCTCGTTCGGTTTTGAAAAAGAACATTATTCCCTTTCCATGCAGATTGGAGAATTGGTTTTATTACCCGCTGTGCGCCATCTGCCGGACGATGTGATCGTTGCCGCACCTGGCACAAGCTGCCGGCACCAGATAAAAGATGGGACCGATAAGAAGGCATTTCATCCTGTGGAGATATTGTATGACGCGCTTCTTAAGCCGAACGCGTAACGCGTAACGCTTAACGGGTTCGGCTTAACGCATGGTGAAACACTGTTAGCCGTTTTGGTAAAAATTTAATTATATTACATAAGGAACTATTCAAATTTATTTTTGAAATTTTTGTAATGAATTGCGTTAAGCCATACGCGTTGAGCGTTAAGCGTTACGCGTTAAACGTTAAGGATGAATACAAGAAGAGAATTCCTGCATAAAATCAGCGGTTCGGCAATCGGTCTGACTATTTTACCAACCATTACCTCGGCGGCATGTGCAGCAGTTCCCGGCGAAGTATACGATGGAAAAGTGATGAATGTAGCTATTCTCGGATTGGGCGGTTATGCGACAAGGGTTGCAGCCGCCATGGTAAACTGTAAGAGAGCCAAGCTGACCGGCCTGATCAGTGGGTCGCCCGAAAAGATCAAAGCCTGGCAGGCAAAATATAATATCCCGGATAAAAACTGTTATAACTATGAGAATTACGATGCCATCAAAAATAACCCGGATATAGACGCGGTGTACGTAATCACACCCAATGCATTACATAAGGAAGAAGTTATACGTGTAGCTGCAGCTGGCAAGCATGCCATAAGCGAAAAACCGATGACCATCAGTGTGAAAGATGGGGAAGAAATGATTGAAGCCTGTAAGAAAGCAAATGTCAAACTTCTGGTTGGCTATCGAATGCATTTTGAACCGCATACCCTGGAAATCATACGGATGCGAAATGCGGGAGAATTCGGTAAAATAACTTTTTTCCAGGGACTTTCTGGTTTTGTAATCGGCGATCCGAAACAATGGCGCCTGAATCCAAAACTCTCGGGCGGAGGCTCGATGATGGATATCGGAATCTATTCGGTTAATGGTTCCCGTTATATGATCGGAGAAGATCCCATTTGGGTGAACGCACTGGAAACTAAAAATGATCCGGTTAAATTTGTCCAGGGCATCGATGAAACCATCCAGTTTCAAATGGGATTTCCCAGCGGAGCTGTCGCATCCTGCCTTTCCACTTATTCAATGAACTGGCTGGATCGTTTTTTTCTGGACGGCTTGAATGGATTTGCAGAACTACACCCGGCCACCGGGTATGATCCCACCACCGGTCTGACGCATAAAGGCCCACTAAACCTTCCAAATACTGTCCATCAGGCCGTGCAGATGGATGAGATGGCCGCCATCTTATTCGACGGAAAAAAACCAGTTGTACCGGTCGATGGTGAAGAAGCTCTCAAAGACTTAAAAGTGATTGAGGGTATTTATAAGTCTGTTCAAACCGGCAAAACGGTTAATCTGCAATTGTAATTTTTCGATGTCGAAATTCATAGCGCCAGCCACCATTCTGCGGTTTGTCTGATGCCTTCTTCGTATGGTGTTGGTTTAAACTGAAATGCTTTTTCAAATTTAGAAGAATCGAACACATACGGAAATTCATTCTGGTAAAGCATTTCCCCCAGCTCCTTCATGACAGGTACGAACAAGCCAATCATCCCCACCAGCCACTTCGGTAAGACCTGGACTTTATTCTTTGCATGCATATATTTTGCGGCTATGGAAACAAATTCATTTCCCATCAATGCAGGTTTCGCTGTAGGAAGGTGCCATGTTTGCCCATAGGCATTTTCGTTTCCGGCGAGCATATACAGCGCAACAGCGGCATCCGGTGTATAAGTAAATGAATGCGGTTGTTTCGCATTGACAAACCATTGTGCTGATTTGCCATTTTTCATTTTATCGAAAATCATTATACTGGCCACGCTGGTTTTCGAAGTGCGTGGCCCATAAAAATCGGCCGATGTTGCTATCATGGCTTTAATCCCACCAGAATTCATTTCTTTCAAAAGCATTTCATCTATTTCAGCACGAATTTTACCTTTTACGGAACAAGGGCTGTATGGAGAAGATTCTGTCATACTACCATTGACTCTTCCGTACATATAGACATTATCAAAAAAAATCAGACGGGCTCCGGCAGCCTTGCATGCGTCAATCGTGTTGCGCATAATAACGGGCCATTCCATCCTCCACACCTTTCTGTTATACTCCAGTCCAACCAGCAGATAAACGAAATCAGAGCCCTTCACCGCCTGAAATACCTGGTCACGGTTTAAGATATCTGCCTGATAAATTTCTGCTCCGGTAGCTTTTTTCGGATTACGGGAAACCAAACGGACCTGTTGTGCATTCGACTGAAGTACCGGTATCAACTCTGCGGCAATTGTTCCATTTGCACCAAGGATTGTGTGAAGCGACATATGTTAATTGTTAATTGTTAATTGTCAATTGATAATTGTTAATGGGTGCAAATTAAAACAAGCAACTAGAATACGTTAAATAATAAATGTTCCACCCGGATCATAAAACCATTCGGCGTCACCCTTTGCATGTCACTGTACAATTGAAATTTATATCCGATATCCAGGCGGGTCTGACTGTTGAAAATAAACTGTACGGCGGGCGCCAGGTCGAGAAAATTTACATTATCCCCTATTAAATGCTGGCCCGACAGTTCCAACATCAGGTTGAGATTTGTTTGTTTGTAATTGATATATTCCCTGGGTAATAATAACCGGCCTGTGGACAAACTGAAATTAATTGCCTGGTCAGACTGGCCGGGCGGGAATTTATTTTCAGATCCGTTATTAAATGCCTGATTAAAACCAATAGTTGCTGATATCGCCTGCCGGTGCAAGAGCTGCGTTGCAATCAAACCAAAAGCATACCCCGTGTTGTTGCGGGTGAGATCAATTTCCTGCTGGAAAATAACAGAGTTATTCAGACTCAACCTGCCGTAAACCGCCATTCTGAAATGGCGGTTTACGGCATCAGCAGAGTAAATTCTGTATTTGGCATATGTACCGGCACCTACTGCATGAAAATTGCCTCCCTGGTTTGTAAAGAATCCGTCGAGGTGTAACATCAGGTTCTTGTTTACTCCCCACATCAGTTCGGGGATCAATTGGTCATTGAGTGTCTTATTCGTGTTGTCGTACATCAGCCAGTTGCTCGCGCGAATCCCCAGGGATTTCGCCGGCATATTACTGGCTGGTTCAGAAAACACAAATAGTTCCTGTGCCCCGATACCATTAAAATAAAAAACAAACATCACCCAGAGAGATCCCTGCTGTAGGAACTTTTTCATATCAAGACTGTGGCAGGGTGACATGGAAAATTCTATCTCCGTCAGGTACTTCAGCTTTCGATTCGAAAGTTCCTGCATATTTTTTACGGTCTTTCTCCAACAGATAGTCCTTATCCACGATCAGGAGTTTTCTTTCCCCGTTCAACTTTTGCTTTTGGATGTCCACGAAGAAGAAAGTAAAATCATCCAGTTGTAGTGCGGAATCACTCGCCACTTCCACGTTGTTGAAATTAGCTTTCACTTCCATCCAGGCAACCGAAAAGCCGGCATCGAGTACTGCCTTTTTAAGATCGGCCAGAGAAACTTTTTGAGCATCTTTAAACTGGATATGATAACTGGAATGTGCAATGTCCTCCTGAACCTTTGACACGGAGGGTAGTTTTTTAAGCGACTTGTAAATCGCCCGGCTGCACATACTGCAGGTGAGGCCGCTGGCTTGTAATGAAACAGATTGTATCTGGGAACTGGCAACGGTCTGTATGAAAAGTCCGAAAACCAGCATATAAATATGAAGGGACTTCATGAATTAATTTTTTAAACAAACGGATAAATGAGTTGAATGGAAATAACATGTCCGGGATGGTTACCCAGCGGGGGAGCCCGAATTAAGGAGAGATCAAATCAGGAAAAGGCAATTCAACAGGTAAAGCGAAACAGGATCTTCACCTGGTGGAGGACCATGTGAAGGATAATATATGACGGTTGACAGTTGACAGATATTAACTGAAAATGCATAATAGGCCGTCAGAACCGTAACGAATTTTTTTTGCTGTGTCTCAGGAGAGACCAGATCTGTGACTTTCTGTGATTTGTCGGATTTAATAATTTTTTGTTCATCCTTACAGCAGCCCATGCCTTTCGTGGATTTCTTCATGCCACAACGATGGCAGGTGCCGGATTTGCCTGCTGAAAAACTAAAACTTACTGGTTTGCCCATGCAATAATGCAGATATACCGAAGCTTCGCAGGAGCTCGATATATACAAAACAGCCAGTGTGAAAAAGAAAAGTTTCTTCATCATAAGTGCGCTATAAAGATAAGCATTTCCCGGCAACGCTCCTATTCCGGGGTTACGAGCGCCACCGTATGGTCTTGATAACTAACTGTCAACCGTTCCCGCACATGCGGGATCGACTGTCAACCACCATCCTACCTTCACTAATGATTCGCGGGCGAAGCCGTCAACCCTGTAAAGGAAAAGATGTAGTGATAACCCTCCGGGATCCTGTTTTAACAGGAATGAAGTAGTATTGTAGTAGCAACACTTCCATTATGCTGCTTATCTTTACGACTATTCAAAAACGATATGCCTAACAGACGCGTTGCCATTCAACAATTACTCCTGATCTGGGCAGGGGTCGCCCTGCTTCCATCCTGTTTGCAAAACGAACAGAAAGTTTCCATTCCATTAAAAATGATCCGGATAGATCCGGATGATGAAAACATGCTGGCAGAGTTGGCAGAAACCATACTGCCCAAAACAGACAGCCCGGGAGCAAAGGATCTTTCTGCTCATTTATTTGCCTTGAAAATGGTGGACGATTGCTACACGAAAGTGAATCAGGAGAAATATATACAGGGAATGAAGGATTTTGAATCCTATGTAACGAAGAAAACAGGCAAGTCATTTACCGAAAATGATCCTGCCGGGAAGCAGGCCATCGTTGCGGAACTGGATCAGCAAAAACCAGGTGAAAATGGAATGAGTTTCTTTTATCAGTCAACAAAAAGATTAACGATTCAGGCTTATACCACCTGTGAATATTATATGACCAAAATCCGCGGATACAATATTATTCCCGGAAAATTCCAGGGTTGTGTTCCATTAAAAACCGCATAATCTCAAATTAATTTACTGATATGGGCAATTCCAATGATGGCGTGAAAGCCAGAACCTTTGATGCAATTGTAATCGGCTCCGGCATGAGCGGCGGATGGGCCGCGAAGGAATTATGTGAAAAAGGTTTGAAAACACTTGTGCTTGAAAGAGGACGGGATGTAGTACACCTGAAAGACTATCCTACCACCAATATGCAGCCGTGGGAATTCGAACACCGTCTCCAGGTTCCGGAAGCGATTCGGGAAGCCAATCCGGTGGTTAGTAAATGTTATAATTTCAGAGAGGATGCCATGCAGTTTTTCGTAAAGGATAACGAACATCCTTATATCCAGGAAAAGCCATTCGATTGGATCCGGGGTTACCAGGTAGGCGGAAAATCATTATTATGGGCGAGAATGACGCAACGCTGGAGTGATTTTGATTATGAAGGTCCGGCGAGGGACGGATACGCAGTGGACTGGCCCATTCGGTACAAGGATATCGCACCGTGGTATAGTCATGTTGAAAAATTCGCCGGTATTTCCGGAAACAAAGATGGACTGGACACTTTACCGGATGGGGAATTCCTGCCGGCGCTGGAATTAAGTTGTGTTGAAAATTATTTCAAGGATTATGTATCTAAAAATTATAAGGACCGGCACGTGATTTATTCACGCTGTGCCCATTTGACAGAACCTAAACAAATACATCTGGATCAGGGGCGTGCCCAGTGTCAGAACAGGAACCTTTGCCAGCGCGGTTGTCCTTTTGGAGGATATTTCGCTGCGAATTCAACCACCATTCCCTGGGCCATGAAAACCGGGAATATGACCCTGCGTCCTTTTTCCGTCGTTCACTCAATCATATACGACGAGAAGAAAGGAAAGGCAACCGGTGTCCGGGTTATCGACGCACACTCCAAGGAAACTATCGATTATTATGCAAGAATTATTTTCGTAAATGCCGCGGCCACAAACACCAACCTCATTCTGTTAAATTCCAAATCCAATCGTTTTCCGAACGGGTTGGGCAATGACAGTGGCGTGCTTGGAAAATATTTTGCTTTTCATAACTACAGGGCGCGAATTTCAGCAGAATATGATGGTTACCCGGATAGCACGACAGCAGGAGGAAGACCCAACGGCGGCGCCTATCTGCCAAGATTCAGAAACATACATAAACAGGAAACAGATTTTCTGCGTGGTTATGCATCAGGATTCAGTGCCGGAAGATATGGTGGTTCGAAAGCAGATGGATTCGGAACCACATTAAAGGACAATCTCGCAAAAAAAGATCCTGGTCCCTGGCATGTAGGTTCCCAGATGATGGGAGAAACCATTCCGAAAGAGACAAATTTCCTGAGCCTGGATGCCAGTCAAAAAGATGAATGGGGTATTCCACAAATCCGGTTCGCCATCGATTACGATGAGAATGATAATAAAATGATCAGGGATTTCTTCGAACAGTTTTCAGAAATGTATACAAAGGCAGGTTTTACCAATATAAAGACCAATGATTCCCACCAGGCGCCCGGTCTGGATATTCATGAAATGGGCGGTGCACGTATGGGCAAGGATCCAAAAACGTCGATGCTCAATAAATGGAACCAGCTGCATGCCTGTGAGAATGTATTTGTCACTGATGGCGCCTGCATGACTTCTACTTCTACCCAAAATCCGTCACTGACTTATATGGCACTTACTGCCAGGGCCTGTGATTATGCCGTTTCGCAGATGAAGAAAAACGAACTCTAAAAAGCGTAAAGCGCAAGGCGTAAAATGTAAAGCGCAAGGTGTAAAGCGTAAAGCATTATTAAATTACGTCAGTCCTGCTCTCCCAGTTAATTTGGCTTTGCGCTTTACGCTTTACGCTTTGAGCGTTAATACGTATGTTGCAGGCGGATTTAACATCTAATTATTATGGCAACATTCAAGACCTTTGGTTTGTCTTTATTTTTAGCTATTACCTTTTATTCTTGTTCCAGTTCGTCCATGAGAATCATGGCAACATGGGTTAATCCCAAGGAGAAACCAAATCCACAACCCGGCAAGCATAAGACTTTTATTTTCGTCATGACGCAGAATTATGATGCCCAGGTAAACCTTGAAAACGACCTGGCATCTGCAGCAGCGGACAAGGGGATATTAACCGTTAAAAGCATCGATGCATTCGGGCCGATTCTTACGCTGGATAAATTACCCAAAACGGATGTCCTTTTGAAAGCCATCCGCGATCTCGGATGTGATGGCATATTTACGGTGGCGGTTGTTGATCAGACAGAGAAAACACATTATGTGCAGGGAGGATATTCCTCCGGTGTGTTCGTTCCCTATGCAGGATATGGTTATACATACACGGGATACTATGCGTATAGCCCGGCTTTTTATTCTCCCGGATATTATACTACGGATAAAACCTATTTCATAGAAAGTAATTTGTTCAATGCCGATACCGAACAGATGCTGATTTCCATGCAGTCCAAAGTAGTGAACCCGCCGGATATTATAAAGGCAAGTAAACAATACACAAAAATGCTGGTGACCGAACTCCAGGCCCAGGGTTTTATGAAGTAAGTGTAACGCTGAACGCTCAACGCCTAATGCGTTACGCGTTAAGCGTTACGCGTTCAGCTTAAGAAAGATCTCTCGTCCTCGAAACCATCGGAATACGAATATCCAGTTTGCAACCGACACCCGGATGGGTTTCAAAATCTACCTTGCCATTAAATGATTCCACGCGGTTGATAATATTCACAATACCCACCCCATTTTTCTTAATGCCCACTTCGAATCCAATACCATTATCATGAATTAAAACATGTATCCACTTATCCTCGGCGAACATTTTTATCTGAACTTTCGATGCGGATGCGTGTTTGTAAACATTATTGAGATGTTCCTGTATGATCCTGTAAATATTGAGTTTCAGGTCGTCTAATATATCGATGTGATCCGGTAACGTGTAATCAATGGAGATTTTGAAGCCAATACCTTCTTCCATTATTTTGATCATGGATTGAATTTGTTCTTTTAAATCAAATCCTTTCAAAGGAGTCACATGTTTCCTGCTTAATACTCGGATTTCAAAAATAGTTGCATCAATGAGACGGATGGATTTGTCGACAAAATCCTTTTTTCCGGCGGTCGTTAATTTGGCCGTACTCAGACACATTCTTGTGCTGGCCAGGAGCTGATTTACATTATCGTGCAGTTCTTTTCCAATAAAATTGCGTTCTCTCTCCTGGGCTTTAATCACCGCCCTCGTAATCTTTTTTTGTTCCTGGTCTATCTGTTCCATTTTTTCCTGCTCCATGGCTCTTTGTAACTTCCGGATCTCAGTAACGTCCCGAACGATTCCCATGATCCTGTCCTCACCGAATTTTTTAAGATTGGCCTCTGTTTCTATCAATGAGCCATCCTTATGCATCATGATCCGGTCACTGAAAAGGTGCTTACCTTTTATCAGCAGATCATTTCGCATCGGTTTCTCCTTGAGCTGAACCGGGCAGATCAATGAAGTGATATTCATGCGGAGCAATTCCTTTTTTGTATACCCGAATAATTTGCAGAAGCTGCCATTTACTTCCGTAAAATTCCCTCCGAAATCAGTCACCAGGATGGGATCCGAAGCCTGTTCAAAAAGCGAACGGTATTTTTTTTCATTAGCCTTGATTTCCCGCTGAGCTCTTTCCCTTTCTGTCAGATCAATTCCGGTTCCCAGCAGGCATAGTTTCCCCTGGTATATCACCGAACTTCCATTCAGATAATAAAGTTTGCGATCGCCATTTTTGGTAATTATTTCCGCCTCTGTTTCATTATATCCTTCCTTGTAAACTTTTCGGGTAGCGATCTTCATTTTGTCATGATCAGAAGAATCAAAAAATTCAAGAGGATGCATTTTTTCAATCTCTTTCCTGTCATAACCGGAAGCTTTTTCGAAATTATGATTCCAGCGCAGGTACTTGCCGGTATGATCCTGCAAATAAAAAATCCCCGGAAGACAATTAATGACCAGATCGGAAAGTTCTTTCTCTTCGATTAATCGGTCGACGAACGAGTAAGGCTGGTTACCAACCGTAAATGAAAGTATATCTAAAGCTCTCTCGATCGCCTTATCAGAATTGGTATTCATCTTTGAATTTGAGTTGTAATAATCCAGACGGCAAGCAAACTTATTTTCAGCTATGATTATTACCCTTGGGTCCCTTGGGGCCTATGACCGGTAGTTAAATAAATAGGGTTGCAAATTTAGTGATTTAACTCATAATATTTACTTAAAATGCGGGAAAAGTGTAAATTGTAAATACCTGACTCTGATTGTTATAGAGAAGAATGTAAAGATTATTTTTATAGTGACTTGTAAATAAAAAACCTGCCTTCCGGCAGGTTTTTCAGCAAGAAATTCAAATGCTGCTATTTTTTATTGTCTTTCTTTTCGCTTTGCCAGTTTGACTGATCGCTTCCATGTTTACCGGAATGATCCTTTTTCCCCTGTCTGTTTTGCTGGCTCATAGATTCATTTCTGTCGCCAGCCTGGGCATTATTTGACTTTCTTTGCTGATCTCCCCCCGCTTGTTTCCTGCCGGAATCTTCCTGATTTGTGTGTTTCATAATAGACCAATTTAATAAAGCAACCATCTCAAACACTATGCCTTCCCAAAAAATATCTTCTTACTATGTCTATTTTTAACAGGTTGGGGATTCCGTTCCGGTTTTGATTTTAAAATAATTGGATAAAATTGCCCCATCAGAAAAGTTCCGTTCACAGCATATTCAAAACTTTTAGATATTTCTTTGGTTTTTAAAATATAAGTCCTGCTCATCCGTCTACCTCTTTAGAACATGGCGCAGGCAGAAACGATACAATTTCAGATGACCGATTCAAACGCAAATTCCGTAACTGCCCTAGTCAAAGATTACAGACGGCGATTATTGGGATTTATCCGAAAGAGGGTTACCAATGAGGCTGACGCGGAGGACATTCTGCAGGATGTTTTTTACCAGCTTTTGGGAAACAAGGAGCCCATTGATCAGGTCGCCTCCTGGCTTTTTACGGTGGCACGGAATAAAATCATCGACAGTAAACGTAGAAAACAACCCCTGGCCACCGATTTTCTCTTTTCAAATGCGGAAGATGCTGAAATGGGCGATTGGATGGGCATCCTGATGGACGATTCTTTAAATCCGGAAACGGTTTATTTAAGAAACCTTTTCCAGGAAACGCTCAAAGAGGCTTTGAACGAATTACCCGAAGAACAAAAACAGGCATTTGTTCTGAACGAACTCGATGGCATTCCATTTAAACAAATATCTGATGAAACCCGGATTCCCATCAATACATTGATTTCAAGAAAACGATACGCAGTTCTTTATTTGCGGGAAAAACTGGCCGTATTGCATGACGCATTGAATAACTACTAAATAAAACACAATGATACATTCCAGATTTCCCCGGTTTATCCTTTTTCTACTCTTTATTTTCGTGGTCCTTGTTCCCCTGGGCTTTATCATCATGGCGCTTTGGAATAATATACTGGCCGTGATTTTCCCGATAACGCTCATTAATTTCTGGCAGGCATTGGGCATTTTTCTTTTATCAAGAATATTATTTGGAGGTTTCCCAGGCAAACCCGGCTGGGCCGGCCGCGGCCACAACCGCCGCGAAACGGAAGAAATGAGAAAAAAATGGTTCAATATGTCACCTGAAGAAAGACAACAATTCAAACAGCATTGGGGAAACCGTTTTCGCGGCGGACAGGCTCCTGTAACTCCGGAATCACCTGCTTCGGAGCAATCACCGGTCTAGTTTGACAAATCAGCACAAATAAATGTGAACTTGTACTTCCAGGCGCACAAGTCATGAGATCCAAGATTCCCACATTTCTCACCTTTACCATCCCGCATTATCCGGGAATCACATTACGAAGTAATATCTTAGGGGCCATTGGCCCCTTTTTTATACATATTCATAGATTCAATCAGAACCTGTAGATGACGGCTGAACGTAAAAGGATAAATATTTTTGCCCTGCTTCGCAAATCGTTTGAAGAATTCAGGAAGAATGATCCCCTGAGAATGGCGGGGGCTACCGCATTCTTTACAACCTTCGCCCTGCCTGCTGTTTTAATCATCCTGATCCAGGTTTTCGGACTTATACTGAACCCCCGTTTTATGAGCCGGCAGTTATTCATTAACCTGGGTGAAGTCGTTGGCAGGAATACAGCGGTAGAATTACATAAAACCCTTTTTAATGTCAGGCTTCTGTTCAGAAATTGGTATGAAGCCACCCTGGGTTTTCTTTTTTTGATCTTTGTGGCGACCACACTGCTGAAGGTGATCAAAGATTCTTTAAATCAGTTATGGAATATCAGAATGGTGACGAAAATGGGATTCAGGTTCACCCTGCTGACCAGGGTAAAATCCTTCCTGGTTATCCTGGTTGCTGGTGTCTTATTTTTGGTTGTCCTATTGGCAGAAGGCGGTCTCGACATGGTTCAGAAGACGGCTAATGGACCCGTCGTACAGCATGGCGTTCTGGCTAAAACCTTTATTCGTGAGATCATCCTTCTTCTGATGGTTACGGTTTGGTTTTCGATGTTATTTAAATTTCTGCCGGATGCAAGACCCTCCTGGAAAACGGTGATTGCAGGGGCTTTTTTTACGGGGTTTCTGTTCACAATCGGCAAATTGCTATTACAGTGGGTATTGTCGTATAGCAGCATGCAGACGATTTATGGTGCATCCACTTCCTCGGTCCTGCTTTTGTTATTCGTTTTCTATTCTTCCTTTATATTTTATTATGGGGCCTGTTTTACTAAAATTTGGGCCGAAGCATATAATAAGCCCATTCCGCCGGCAAAGCACGCCGAAAAATATGAATGGTCACACGTGAGAGCGTAGGTTATTTCGGTTTGAATTCCATTTTTACGCCAATCCCTTTACCTGCTTTTTTCTGCTCAGCCGTCTGATAGATGGTTTTGGTCATGGTCCCCAGAAATTTTCCGCCATATTTCAGATAACTGATCGAATCAGATTTCTTGATAATGGTTGCCTTATCTATGTCGGCGGCCGTCAGCTCCCGGTCCAGATATTTGGTCAGATACTTTTTTGCCATGTGGTGGTCCACATTTGTTTTTTCAATTTGTGCCATCGGAATTTCTTTTTCCGGAAATATCTTCGACACAGAAATTTTAGCAGGGGACTTCCGTTTGGCCGGCAATTTTGCTGCGATTGTTTTTACTGCCTCCGGCTCGGTTTCTCCGGCCGGGACGGCTGTTTTTGATTTTGGTGCCACTGTAAAATGTTTATGATTCAGGTAAATATAGGCATAATAAAAGCAAGGCCTTGAAAGGCCTCGCTTAGATCAAATTAAAACTAACAGACTTTATTATTATTTACCCCATACAGCCCAGCCGGCTGTCCAGTCATTGGTGGCGTCCAAAGCGCCGATATAAGTTGTTTTATCAAAGAATGCATCCGTTAAGAGTCCCTTGTCAAATTTACCGGCTGTTGTTAAAGCTGGCGAACCGGCTTTCGGCTTCAGATTGGGAGCAGCATTATTAAAAGGATCAGTCAGTTGTATGGCTGAGGCATCAGCATAATATACACTCTGATTGGTAGTCTCAGTGATGGATGCGAGTTGGGCAGAATCCAGTATTTTGGGGCTGGCCACCTGTTTATCAACCTGGTATGGCTTGCCATACGCATTTAAAAAGCTATTGTAAAAGCTGCTCGTTCCGGATTTGTAGAATGAGGCGGTGGAATCATCGTCGATATCTAACCCGACTCTTTGTGAGCCCATAACGATTGAATTTGCCAGGATAAACTTCGTTCCTCTTCTCCAGCGCATGCCATATCCGTAGTCAGAACTGGTTCCGGAGACATTATTGGGTCCGACCGCCGTAAAATTTGATAAAGTGGGTCCGGTGATCGGAGCCCGGGTCCATAAAAATCCATTGGCCGGGTTCACATTATCTACTTCAAAATTATTGGAGAGATCACCGGTGGTTCCTTTATTGTCAGTAAAACCGGGATCCTTAACAGAAATTGCATACTGAATTTTTCCGCTGAAACCGTCATCCATATCAAAATCATCATCAGCGGAATTGTAGGCGATCAGGTGTTTGCAGTTTACAGTGCCTCCGAAGAATTCAAAAGCATCGTCAAGTCCCCTGACAACCTGAATATAGTCGATGATGGTTCCTGAACCAACAGCATATAGCGATAACCCGTTCACTTCGTCTCCCGGGTTTACTGCTTTTCCCGCATATTCAATACGAACATATTTCAGGCTGCCTGAGCTGTGCGCGTCGTTAGTACCTCCAAAAGAACTATATGCCGGGTCAACACCGCCCTCAAGCACAGAATGGTTGCCATTACCCCTGGCCTGCCCTACCAGAATAACACCACCCAGATCGCCCGGGTTCGGGGTCGCTTCAGCAGATGTAAATACAATCGGCAATGACGCAGTGCCTTCCGCAATGATGGTAGCGTCTCGATATATTACCAGCACACCGGCTGAATCCTTATTTGAAATAATCGTTGTTCCGGCTTCGATGGTAATTTTTGCTCCATCCGTAACATAGATATATCCACGCAAACGATATTTTCTGCTTTTGTGCCAGACCTGATCCGTTTTAATGATTCCCCTGACATCAATCGTGCTCGTTGAGTCAGCAGGAGGAGGTGGCGGAGGAGGAGGTGGCGGAGTGGGTTGATTATCGCTTTTCGAACAGGAAACAGCGACAATAATCAATCCTGTGATAATTACTGATAATAGTCTTTTCATTTGTTTTTGTTTGCGGTGAAGAATTAAAAGTTATATCGCACGGCCAGATATATGGTCGTTCCGAATTTATAAGTGTTAACAATGCGATCCTGTGACGGATCATATTCCAGTTTGGACGGGTTTACCTGATATTTATAATACCATGTATACGGTTCCGAAAAAATATCACTGATCGTAAGCTTCAATTCCATATTTCCACGCATCAGTTTTTTGCTGACCTGGAAGTCGAGCACATTTCTGGGCTTTTCAAAAATATTCTTGCCAGCCCCCCCGACGGCTCTGAATTTCAACCGTGGTCCGATGATATTATATAGCAGATTAAATGAAAGACTGTTATTATCCGTGCTATAATTTAGTCCGCCGTTGATCAGGTAAGGCGATTGGCCCTGCATCGGACTATTATAGGATACCGTGTCAAAAACAACCGATCCTTTCATATAAGCCGCATTGGCATAGAAAACCAGATTATTGAAGAATTCGCCTTTAAGAAAAGCGAGATTCTTGCGGAATTCAAGTTCAACACCGTAAACATTGGCGTTGTCGGCATTTGTGTAACTCAGCACATCGTTTCCCTGATTGGTTTGTTCAATCGGCTGATCAAAATATTTATAGAACAAACTGCCCGAAATAATTTCACCGGGTGCGGGAAACCATTCGTAACGTAAATCGGCGTTTGTATTCTTGCTTCGCGTTAAGTTATTATTACCCTGAACAATGAAATTGTTTTCGTAATCATAAACACGGTAGGTAGCCAGTTCCCGGAATTCCGGACGGTTCACACTCTGAGATGCGCCGAGCCTGAGATTCGTTTTGTTATTCAGCGCATACGTAAATAAAAACGAAGGCAATAAATCCAGGTTTTTCAGATTGATGTCGGGTTTTCCGGCAGCTTTCAGTTCCTGATCATAATTTTCAAGTCTCAGTCCCCAGGTCAATTTTGTCTTGTCCGAGAATTTATTGTCTAACATCACGTAGCCCGCATTCAGCAAAGCCTTACCGGTATAATTGGTAGAATTCGTACCGATGTTGGCCACAACCATTTTATATTGATCAATATAGGGATCCGTAAAAATGGTATTGGCATTGATTCCTTTGGATTCGGGAACACGAATGGTTCCAAATCCTGCATTCAAAGAAGCATAACCCAATGCATCTACTTCCACCTCCCGGTCCCTGAAATAATTGGCTGTTCCGAATTTTAATCTCTGCGGTTGTCCATGCCAGTTAAATGTATTGGCTGCGTTTACATTGGCGCCGTAAATATTTTCGGTCAGGTAAGAATAGACCCTGCCGGCATTGATGATGTCGGGAGAATTTTCATTGGACAAACTCAGGTAATATTCCGGGCTGTTTGGATCTGTGTGAAATGCAAGAACAGTCTGGTCCGGCTGCCAGCGCCACGCAATGCTGTATGACGAATTCCAGTCGATCGTCCAGTTTCTGTTCAGGCTATGCAAACCTTCCAAAACGGCACTGCCGATACCATTCCCGGTACCTTCTGTACTGGAACTCTTATATGAAAAGGGAGAAGAAGGATTTACCTGGTTCAACCCATTCCTAAGGGCAACCGTTTTTGAAAAATCATTATTGAACAGTGTTTTTAATGAAATTTTACTTTTTCTGTAAGAGTAAGTAAGGTTCAAAAGTGCAGATGCGACGGTGCGGGTGTCGTTGCTGAAAGTATTATAATTATAATCCAGGATTCCGAATGTTTCGTATTCCTGTCTTGTGCGATCTACAACCCTACGGCCATTCGTATAACCGATGGCATATATAATCCCCAACTTGTTATTATTTGCCAGAATTTTTGTATTGCCTCCGGTATAGGAGACGCTGAAATTCGGCTGACTTTGACAGGCAGTCTGGTAAGCAAAATTGTTGGGGAATTGTTTGGTAACCGCGATCTTTTGTTCACCAGTCAGATTGATAAACTCTGCCCCCCGGTTATTATAATAACCACCGGGGATCAAACGTGAGTTATCGAAATATCCCAGTGCATCCCATTTACCCGCCGGATCCTGTTTATAAAATGGTTTGAATGTAGTGAGTGAATTATACCCGACAACAAAGGTGAGCTCGCTCAGACTTTTTGTCGGATAGTCCTTCGTGGTCACTTTAACGGCACCGCCCGCGAAATCTCCCGGCAGGTCCGGCGTAGGAGATTTATAGATAGTAATATTATCAACCAGCGAAGCTGGTATGATGTCAAAGGAAAAAGCTTTTTTATCGGGTTCTGTACTGGGTAAAACAGAATTATTTAAAAGTGAGGTATTATACCTTTCATTTAATCCGCGAACGATAACAAATTTATTATCCTGCACAGATGTGCCACTGACTCTCTTGAGCGCTTCGCCGGTATTCCGGTCAGGTGAGCGTCGAATGGATTCTGCAGAAATCCCATCTGAAATAGAGGAACTGTTTTTTTGAATAGCGTACAGAGAGGCGATTGATTCTCTTCTGGGAGAACTACGTACAACGATACTATTCAGGGTTGCAGATCCGAGTTCAAGCGAAATGTTTATGGGTTCGTTTACTTCACCTGAGGGTTTGACAGAATTAATAATCTTCGGTTGGTAACCAATATTGGAAATAATCAGGTTATACGTTTTACCCAATTCCAGAGCAATAAAAAAAGTGCCTTCCACGTCGGTTTTCACTCCTGCTTTGGAACCTTCAACCAAAATGGAGGCCCCTACCAGCGGGCTCCCGTTGGTTACATCGGTTACTTTCCCTGAAATCTTAATGTATCTGGCCTGGCTGAAAGACGCCTTTATTATCAAACAAGTCAAAATCCCGGTCAATATTGTTTCCTTCACCTGCCTGTTAGTTTATTCACGGCGAAAGTATTGGAGCTGATCGTATTGTACGTTAACAACCGGTTAACTTACCGTTACCTAATCATTAACAAAAAACAATCTTGAATTTTACTATATGATAATTACTCTAAATATTACTTAGATTAGACCTTTTAAGCGTAACGCGTAACGCGGAACGCGTAATGCTTAACGCCGAACGTGTAACGCCGAACGAGTAACGCTTAACGCCGAACCGTCAACTGTCAACTGTCAACCACCAACCGCCAGCGATCAACAAATAAGAAATGCATGAAACTCATCAGATGGAGAAAAGAAGCTAAAACATTTCCGGGAATTATACTTGACAACCAGTATTATGATGTCTCGGCATTGGGAGAGGATTATGATGAACGCTTTTTCGAAACCGGTGGTCTCCTGCGGTTAAAAAAATTTCTGGATGATCACAAACAGGAATTAAGAAAACTGGATGATCCCGTTGTACTGGACAGTCCAATTGCAAGGCCCTCCAAAATCGTCTGCATTGGCCTGAATTATTCTGATCACGCCAGGGAAGTCAAGGCACAGCCTCCTGCAGAACCCGTAATCTTTTTAAAATCTACCACTGCCTTATGCGGTCCTTTTGATCCTATCATCATTCCCAGAAATGCCAAGAAAACTGACTGGGAAGTCGAACTGGCCATTGTGATCGCAAAAAAAGCATCTTATATATCCGAGTCAGAAGCACTCGATCATATTGCCGGATACTGTTTACATAACGATGTGAGCGAAAGGGAATTCCAGATTGAAAGAGGCGGGACCTGGGATAAAGGAAAGGGCTGCGATCATTTTGCACCCCTGGGACCGTTCCTTGCTACGCCAGATGAGTTAACCGATGTAAACAACCTCCGGTTATGGCTCACCGTAAATGGTAAAACCATGCAGGATGGTACAACTGCCAACCTGATTTTCAAAATCCCCTTCCTGGTTTCTTATGTCAGTCAGTTTATGACTTTGCTGCCCGGGGACCTCATTTCAACCGGCACCCCGGCCGGAGTTGCCCTGGGAATGAATCCACCCGTTTACCTGGCTCCCGGGGATATTGTTGAACTGGGCATTGACGGTTTGGGCAGTTCCCGCCAGACGCTGGTTTCATGGCAGCCAGTTACATGATCATTCCAGCAAATTACACAATCCGGTTTCAACAAGTATAATACTGAGTTAATTTGGATACGTATTCAGGACGCAAGAATCGGATACCATTACCATTAAACCTTACATATGAAATTGCAGGAAAGCATGACCGGCTTTTACTATGTCGGCACCAAACGGGCGATCATTACTAAACTTGTCAACATCTATAAGCGCGGTTATGCTTCCGGCAAATTGAATGAATCAATGACTGAGTTGCTGAATAAAAACCATATTCTTCCCCAGGTCATCATTTGCGACGCATCCTACGGATTTGCTGCCATTAAACAGTGGTCCGATATGCTGATAAAAAATGAACGGTTACACGGTATCCCGCTGATCATCGATTCGGAAAATATGAATGCTATTGAAAATTTTCAATTCATCCGTAATAAAACCGCGGATGATATTATAAATCTGCAGGAGTGGTGCGAAAAGGATCTGAATTTTAAAATTCTTTTTCTGCAGAAATATAAAAACCGTACCCGCGAACTTGAAAAGAAACAAAAAGAAGAAATGATGGCGGTGGTTCCCGGGAAAATGCATAGTCTTTTAAAAAGAGGTTTGGATATTCTGATCAGCATAGTGGCAATGGTTTTACTTTTCCCGGTTTTTCTGATCATCACCCTGGCCATTCGTATTGAGTCCAGGGGAAATATTTTTTATATATCCAAAAGAGCCGGAATGGGATACCGTATTTTTAACTTTTACAAATTCAGAACAATGAGCCCGGATGCTGAATTGAGCAGGACGCAATATGTTCATCTCAATCTTTATCCATACTCTGAACTGGCCCGTTTTTTCAAAATTGAAAATGACCCGCGTATAACAAGGGTTGGACGTTTTCTTCGAAATACGAGCCTGGATGAATTGCCACAACTTTTTAATGTACTGCGCGGAGATATGTCCCTCGTTGGCAACCGGCCCCTTCCATTATATGAAGCAGAAAATCTCACAACTGATGAACTGGCAAAAAGATTTATGGCGCCAGCCGGTATAACGGGATTATGGCAGGTAAAAAAAAGAGGTAAATCTACCATGTCAGCGAATGAGCGGATTGACCTGGACTTGAATTATGCTGATAAATCAAACCTGTTGATGGATATGTGGATAATGGCGCATACACCACAGGCACTGATGCAAAAAGCAAATACATAATTGTTTATCTTAGAAAAAATGATGCCTCTTGATGATTGCTGAGAAGTTGTATATCTGTAATATATCAAGAGAGTCAATGAAGAAATTTATAACCCCTAGCCTCCGACCACTCCGTGCCCTTTTTTTTCTTCTTTTTTTCTTTACGACCCGTATTGCCTTTTCACAAAAGACCCGGGTAGACAGCCTGATCCTATGGGTGGATGAGCATCCCCATAATGATTCTGCCCGGATACACGCAATGCATACGATCAGCTATCTGTTAAGCGAATCGGATATCGCCAGGTCCTTTACCTATTATAGCATGGTTTCCAGGCTGAGTGATTCACTCAACTTTACTTATGGTAAGGCACTGGGCAATATCAATCTTGGAATCCTGCTTTCCTCATCCGGTAATTTGCAGTCGAGTACCGAAGCAAATATTAAAGCCTTCGAGCAGGCGAAGGAATGCAACGAACCCCGCATCGAATCTGTTGCTTTGAATAATATAGGTGATAATTTCGCTTCCCTGAAAGAATATGATAAATGCCGGCAATATACCCTGCAGGCCGTGGACATCAATATGCAACTGAAAGCCTGGCACGGAGTAGCCGTTAATTATGAGCTTTTACACCGGTGTGACCTGGAACAGGGATTATATGCAGAATCCAAAGCGAATCTCGATAAAGGAATGCCCTATGCCATCCTGGATAATGATAATTATATCCTGTCACAGTATTATCTGGGATATGGTAAGCTGCATGCTATTTACAACCGCAGTGATTCGGCCAGTTTTTATTTTAATAAAGCCATCGCCTGCGCCAGACAAAAGCCAGATCTGAGAAATGAATTCCAGGTGTACGTTGCGGAAGCAAAATATCTCAAACATGTTCCCGAACGCGAAAAGATCGCGTTACTTCTCAAAGCCATGACCCTGGCGGAGCAAACGCGATATCAGGAAGGGATAGCCAATGATGCAGAACAGCTGTCCTCCGCCTATGATCGCCTGAACAACAGGGATTCTTCTTTATTTTATTACAGGAGATACCGCTCGGCATCCGATTCACTATTCTCTGAAAACAATCAGCGAAAAATGATGGTGAATGAAACCGAATGGAAGATCAAAAACAAGGAACTGGAGAATTCAAGCCTTAAACAACTTACTACCGCACAGAAAAGACAAATTGCATTTTCGAATATCCTGTTATTCCTGATCGGCCTGGGATTTCTGCTGGGTGTTTTTGTCGCATTTCTGTTGTACAAATCATTCCAGGCAAAAAAATTAAAGGACGTATCGCAGTATAAACAAAAGATAGCCGAGACAGAAATGCAGGCATTACAGGCCCAGATGAATCCGCATTTCTTTTTTAACAGCCTGAATAGCATTGAGAATTTTATCATGCAGAATGAAAAAAAACTCGCCTCTGACTACCTGAATAAATTCGCCCGCTTTATACGGAGTATTCTGGACAGCAGCAATAATGATCTCATCGATGTCAATAAAGACATCCAGTCGCTCCAGTTATATATCGATCTGGAACAACTTCGCTTCAACAATAAATTTACATTTCTCTGCGAAGTGGATCCCCGGCTTCAGGGTGGTGAGTATAATGTGCCTGCGTTACTGGTACAACCATTCCTTGAAAATGCCATCAATCATGGAATTGGACCGAGTGACCGGACGGATTTGAAAATTTGTCTGAAAGTCAGCCTGAATAATAATATGATTCACTATATTATAGAAGATAATGGAATTGGTCGTGACCAGTCCAGGATATATAATGAGATGAATAAGCCGTTTCATAAAAGTGTTGGTATGAAACTCACACAGGATAGGATAAATATTTTCAATCAGTCGCCTGCTTCTTCAGAAAGTGTAAAAATTATCGATTTATTTGACGAAGAGCATAATCCAATCGGAACCCGAATTGAATTTGCCCTTAAAGTTCTTACCTATGCAAGTTCTCAAGGCCATCCTGGTGGATGATGAATTAAATAGTCTGCAAAACCTGCAATTTAAAATACAGGAATACTGTCCTTCGATCAAAGTGCTGGCACAAAGCCAGAATCCGGAGGAAGCGATCCGTCTTATCCAGCAAAATAAACCGGATGTTATTTTTCTCGACATTGAAATGCCGAGGATGAGTGGATTCAAATTGCTGGAACAGATTCCCGAAGTTGATTTTGAAGTGATATTTATCACGGCGTATAACCATTATGCGATCAACGCCATCCGTATTAGTGCTTTTGACTACCTGGTAAAACCGGTAGCCATTGAAGACCTGCAGCAAACCGTTGAACGTCTGGGAACCTACACCGTAAAAAAAACAAGGGAAAGGGCCGAGCACCTGAGAAAAAACCTCGCAAACCCAAAAAGCCAGGAAGATCATATTGCCATACCCACCAATGATGGCCTCGAATTCATCCAGATCAAGCAGATCATCCGTATAGAATCGAGTTCCAATTATTCTAAGATCATTTTGCTGAATAACCAGCATATGCTGGTCACCCGCCAGCTAAAAGATTTCGAAGAACTACTGCAGGAGTACCGGTTTTACAGGGTCCATCATTCACACCTTGTGAATTTGAATTTTATTGCCAAATATGTACGGGGCGATGGCGGGCAGGTGATCATGCGCAACGGGGATATGATAGATGTATCACGAAGAAAAAAAGAAGTTTTTTTAAAGCTGATCGGAAGCTGATCGCCGACAGATGATTATAATTCCTGGCTGTTCAGGTATAATATCAGTTGTTTCAACTCGCTTTCGTGGTAAAGCTGTTTGTTTCCTGACATCTGCAGATACTCATTTACAATATCGCTGTCAGGGTTTAGTTTGAACAGACGCTCAATCGCAGAACGCTTCAAAAGATGAATCGTCCGGTACTCCCTGTTGGGAAAGAAAATATAATATTCCGGTTCATTTAAATACACGTCGGCCGATTTTTCGTTGGTGGCGGAAAATGATGACCCGCCATAATGCGCCTTCACCAATTTGGTGCGGGTTACTTTGTACAGGGAATATTTGGCATTGTCGTTAATGATTACCTCAAACAGATCCTTGTCGTTAATAAAATTTATATGCTTGAAGATATAGGCTGAATCATGCCAATAGAAAAGGATTGCCTTGAACTCTCTGCGGTCGATCTCAAATATCGATTTAAAATCGGTGGTGATTAATAACCGGTGGTCTATCTTGTCAAAGTTGAATAGATAAGCATCACTGCTGATGATGGTGTTATCTGATGCCAGCACCCTTGCTTTCACCCAACTGCTGTCGAAATAAAAATTCTTACCGTTAAATGATATATCATTTGCATAAGGATAAGGCGTACTAATCTGTGAAAATTCGGGACTGAGTTTACCCTGTGCATTTAAAATGTACGAAATTGTGATACAAAGGAGCGTACAGGTAATATACTTTTTCATTACCAGAGAAACCTCTTAGCAGGCAATACAATTTACGAATAAAGAATCAAAGAATAACGGATTCCTTCTGAAAGATTATACGTGATCTGGATAAGCCGGTTGCGTCAATCGCCATTATTTACAAGGTTTTGCAAATGACCGGATCTATCCTGTCCGCTACTCCTGCCCAACTGCTTTCAACTCCCATCGGATGGCATATTTCTACTCATAAACTGATGAAGCACCAAGTACTGTAACACATTTCCGACCGGATTCTCAGTCCCAATAATAATAAAGCTTAATATAAACTAATGAGGTATATGGATCAGCCAATGTTGAATCCAGCTGCAATGCTTTGTTAGCTGCGACTTCTGCTTTCAGAAAGGCATTCGCCCGGCATTGCATTTAAATAAACTGATCATCGACGGGATAGAATAATAGATCAATCCAGGTGTATAAAATGTATGTCAGAAAATATGGCCCTGATATCCGGGTGTTGTTTGGGACCATCGCCGGCAAACCTGGCCATGACCGAAAATCCTACCTGAAGATTTCCTTTCGCCCAGTCCAGATCGTATGCATTCACTTTCACCCAACTGCCGTCAGCATTTGATTTTCTGAATATACTGAAATACCCTCCCCGTCTTTCTATTTTAAGCCTTCCTTCAAATTCTTCCGTCTTTTCGACCATTGTCCGCGTCTTGCCAAGCGTGGTTGTTTTCAGAAAATATTTCGGCTTCTCGTTTCCACCTGTTCCCATAGAAAAAATCAGGTTATTTTCAGTGCCGGTTTCCGGGCTCCTGACAATGATACCTGCCTGCTGAAATCCGTTGTCCGGTGTCTGTGATTTTCCGGTTCGTTTGCTGACAGATAATTTTAGTTCAATGTCAAAATTCCCTTCGGTCATTTTATATAACATCCCTCCTGTTTCAGCATTCTCCCAATTGCATTTTTTTAAAACGATCATGTTCAGGCTATCGCCCTTATTAAAAGCGAGGAAAAAATCTTTATTGAAATATTTCCATTCCGCCAGAGAGTCGGTTTCGTCCGGTTCATTGTTCTTTTTTGAAATCGCTTCCATCATCTCCCTGTTTTCCTTTGTCTCACTCAGAATATTTTCCGCTCCCCAAAAAGCAGAATCAAAATCAGATGGCAGGTTGGATACTAAATCTTTTCTCTTCCATTCCTGACTTTTTTCAATTTCATTTTGTATTTCATTCCGGATACCGGAAGTCATCCACTCTGTCTGTATATCCAGCTTCAGATCAATATTCTTTTTCACCTGTTTATAATCGATCCGGTATTCCAGACTGGCAAAATCCAGATAAATTTTATCTGCGCTTTTGCGGTATACAGCCATCCTTTTCCAACCCTTAACCGAGAATTCAATATTCAGCAGACCCGCAAAAATTTTATCCGTACCTTTTAAACTCTTGATATAGGGCGTGCCGGCAACACTGTTCCCGGCTTCAAATTTTAAAACATTATAATCTTCTGCGTCAATAAAAAAATTTCCGCTTTCCAGTGATTCATGGATACCAGGTTTTTGATCAAAACTGATCACATACAGGCGCCGGCCTTCAAACGATACGGAAGGCTCTTTCTTATAGATAAAATCTTTGATTTTGTTTTCATTCAGAAAATCAGGCTGGGATATTACAAAACTCAGATTGACTGCGGCTTCCGGACCTCCGCCGGGATGGAAGTCTTCAAATAATCTGGAGTATGTTACATCTTCCTTGCTTCTTCCTTTTATCATTATCATTTTCGAAAATCTCTTCTGAGGAAAATACTGGACCTTAAAAATGGCCTCTGCCGCAGAAAAATATTGCTGGCTGTCCTGAATGATCTCGCGGTAAAAAGCGGTATTTTCGAATGCATTGGAAGGAATCGAAGAATGTATTTTTTCAATGGCCCTGTGAATAATTTCCATCACCCCGATCGGATGCACGGTCACTTCCTTTAACATCAGCTCTTCACGTTCGAGGCTTATCACCAGTTTCACCTGCCCGATCATCTGTGCAGATTTCAATATCAGGCTGCGATATCCAATCGCAGAAAATTTGACTGAATCAACCTGATCTATATGATTCAAATTAAATTTTCCTTCGCGATTGGATATCCCACCGATCGTAGTCGCAGATTGAAAAATGAGAATGCTTACCCCAGGCAACGGTTCCTGCGTTCCGGAATCCAGAATAGTGCCCTGAATATTTATATTCTGGGCTTCTGACGTAATAAATGAACATATCAAAAATATGATGGTGATCAATCGCATCGTAGAATGGATTTTGATCTGTCTTATTGAGACGATTGAAACGCGTGTTTGTTACAAATAGATAAGGGGGAAATAGAGTAACCCTGCTCGTTAGCAAAAAGAAGCGGGCCGTTGATCAAATATGATCAACGGATCAAAACGCTCGAACCCCTGAGAAAAAAACTTTTCCCCGACGCACCGTCCCTATAGTGAAGCATCCAGACATAGGATCCCGTTGGCTGAGGTTTCCCTCCAATGGTGCCATCCCATTTTTTTGACCAATCGCGCGTTTCAAAAACAAGCTGACCGTACCGGTTATATACCTGGAAGTCCAGGCTGGATGTGAGGTTGCCGTTGATTGGATAGAGGTAATCGTTTTTCCCGTCCCCGTTCGGAGTAAATGCATTGGGAACAGCAATAGAACAACTTTGCAATTTGGTTATCTGTTCGCTTGTCGTATCATAACAACCCATAGTATCCCTGACAACCAGCATTACGGTATAGGTTTTTCCGGCCGCTGTATTCGGGAACAAATGGGAAGGAGGATTTTGATCCGTACTGGTTTCGCCGTCCCCGAAAGACCAGAACCAGGAATTCAAATGACCGATGCTGCTATTGCTGATGATGAGTACATCCTTTGGACAAACTTCATGCGGCGCGTCAAAGGACGCCCTGGTAAGATTATCGAGGTTAACAATTTCTGTAGCAGTATCGCTGCAGAAACCATTCGATACGATATGCTGTACTGTTTTGAGACCGAATACCGTTTCAATGAAATCAGGATTGAGAAGCGAACTGGTTTCAACCGTATCGACTAGCCATTGCCATTGATCCACGCCGTTTGCCGGAAGATAATTCAGGTGCAGGGTATCATAGTTGCATCCCAGATTCATACTGTAATCGAATGATGCCGACACCGTATCTTTTATTGCGAATGGAATCATACCCCCGGCGGTCGTTTCCACACCACATTCATTGATAATCGCATTCCCATCATTGCCCGTTTTCAAATTCAGCTGATAATTTCCGCCATCTACGATCGGAGAAGAGAGCTTGATATTGATGACGCCGGTTAACCCTCCATTCTGACATTCACCACTCGCCGAGATAATATGCACAGCCGTCGTTCCGGAAATAGTAAAATCGGATCCGTCAGTAGAAATCGAACTGCATTGGATCAGATCAGAAAAAACGAGTTGTAGTGTTGTTGGTGCGCATGAGGGGAGAGCCAGACTGTCAAAGGGCGTGGTATGCGGCGGGAGCATTTCAAAAGAAAGACTTTCTCCGGCTGCGAGTTGATTGCCGCAATCATCCGTCAGCGTATTATTATCAGTACCAACCTTCGATACAATTGTATAGCTACCGGGCGCTAGTGGAGCGTTCAGGGTGATCATAACTGAATCCATATCAAAAGAACTGCTGCAACTGATGCCCGCAGCATGTGAAATCGCCAGCGGATCGGAAGGAATCATAAAATCAGAACCATCCGGGGCTACACTGGCGCATCGCATATGTTTATTCAGTGCAATCACCAGTGTTTGCCTGTCACAGTGCATATTAACCGACTTCAGATGAGACTTCGTGGTATCTGTGATGACAGCCGAACCGCCTTTAAACGATAATCCATATCCGCTTTGCGAGTTATCTGTAAAGTGACTGATCAGCAATAAATATTTATGACCCAGTTTCAAATTGGGCATTACACTGAAAGTATTATGTTTATCCTTTGGGTTGGATGCGCAACCTATCTTGGCAATCCCTCCGGGTTTCGCACCCGTTAACCCATAAGTCCCGGCCCAGTTTCCAGCAATGATTAAGGATGGGTTGTTATATACTTCATTGGCATTATGGTTCGTAATATCATACAGCATCCAGTCATAGTCATCCCCCAGATTATTAGGGGTAATCAGGAAGCCCAGGGAGCCTGCAGAATAACAGGTAAATGTGTACCAAAAGGGATTTGTATCCGCGTAAACCGCACCGTCATTCGTACATCCCGGCACCTCCAACGTATGCGTATGACCGGAAGGAACGATGGTCTGTTTGAATGTATCGGAACCACAAACCGGAAAAGCGGTTGAAGCCAGCTGGCCCCTGACCGGAAAAGTCTGCGACCAGCCATAACCCGAACTGAAAATTAAAATAACGAAAAAAGCAGTTTTCACAATAATTATTAGACAGTTTGGTGAACATAAACGTTGCCAGCGGATCGATCAATTATATGATTATGGGCTAATTAAACGATCATGGGTTAAACTGAAAACTACGAATCACGATTTCCACCGGATTTTGATCCGCCGGGGGATTCCCGTCGAATAACCAGAAATTGATATGGACCGGCATGGCCAGTTGGCTAATGGATGATGCCGGATTCACAAATGTGGAGGAATATATCAAATTTTTGGGATCTGCGGAAACGCCGTCAAAACTGGAACAAACAACGGTATCTGCGTTTCGCCGGAAATTGTGCAAGCTGAGGTTTGACTTCAGGATAAACTCATGGGTCGTTGAACTGTTTTTGACACCGTCTTTTTTTGCCGGCCAGATGGTATAATTCAGATTGGGATAAGCCGGATTCCCCCACCGCGCTATTTCAATATCCATTTCGTCAAGACCATCATTTCCTGAATAATTAAAAAGACCCAAAACGATATTTTTATCAAATCGGTCAATGGCTCCCTCCACGATAAACCGGTATTCTCCAAAACCGAACTTTCTACTGGTCGTAATCTCTGGACAAATCCAGGCACCCGTTGCCGGATCTTTTATTATCCATAGATGAAGCCATCCTTTTGCACCCAGCCGCACACAGGAGTCAGAAAAATAATTGGGTCCCGGCCCCTGTTTTTCTGTTGTATTGCGAACCGACCAATCATAACCGCTGAAAGAAATGATTCTTTCATTCGACTGGGCTTCCACAAATAAAAAATGAACAGACAGGTAACAGATAAATATAATTCTGGCAATCATTTATCGAAATTTTTGAAATATTATATGCAGCGTTTTACATTATCTGATCAGTATCGTTGTACCCCGCTGAGAAAGTTTTTTCCCAGAGCCGTCTGTATAATTGAGCATCCAAACATATCCTCCGGTCCCCGCCGGCTGACCATTCAATCTGCCATCCCATTTTTTTGTCCAGTCACGTGTTTCGAATACCAGTTGTCCGTAACGATTAAAAACCTGGAACTCCAGATTTGTTGTATTATACGCATTCAGCGGATACAGGTAATCATTTTTTCCATCACCATTCGGCGTAAAGGCATTGGGCACTGTCACATTACAGGTTTGCAGTTTGGTAATTTGTTCGCTGGCCGTATCCTGGCAGCCCAACTTATCCTGGATAATCAATTGCACTGAATAGGATGCTGCTTCTCTTGTGTCGGGATACAAATGTTTTGATGGGTCCTGGTCCGTGCTTGACGTGCCGTCACCAAAATCCCAATGAAAAGAAACGATGTTCCCAATACTGCTATTTGTAAACGCAATGACATTTTTCGGACAAACTTCATTCGGCGCTTTAAATGCAGCGGTCAAAATATTATCCAGATCAACGATTTTGCTAACCGTATCATTGCAACTTCCGTTTGAAACAATATGCTGTACGTTCTTCAAACCAAAACTGGTTTCAAATAAAGCAGGACTCATTGATGAACTGGCAAAGGCTGAATCAATATTCCAGACCGACTGATTCACGCCATCAGCCGGAAGGTAATTCAATAGAATAGTATCCTGATTGCATCCATAGGCAATGGAATAATCAAAAGCCGCTGAAACAGGCGTTTTGATCTCGAAGGGAAGCGATAAACCGGCATCCATCGAAAGGTCGCATTGGTTGGTCAGCGTATTGCCATCACTACCGCTAGCTATAGCGATTTGATAGTGGCCTGCTATTAGGATGGGTGAGGCCAGGGTAATATCTATTTGATTCGTTGAATTTCCTGAACAAACGCCTCCTGTTGCCTGGCTAATACTCACTGCAGAGTTGCCCGTTACAATGAAATCGGATCCGTCCGCCGCAATCGAACTGCATTTGATTGGTTCTGAAAAAACAAGGTGAAGTGTTTTTGGCTCACAGGCAGGCGGGATCAGGCTGTCAAGTGTAGGTTGAAAACCCGACACCGTAAAATCGATATGATCGCCCACCAGCATCTGTCTTCCACAATATTCCAACAGGGTGTTCAGATCTGTTCCGTTTTTTAAAACAAGAGAATATTGCCCGGGAGACAATGGATCGCTCAGTGAGAGTTCCATATAATCATAGTCGAACTGGGGGCTGCAATTTAATCCAACGGCATTCACAATCGCTCCGGCATAATTCGTTATCGAGAAGTCTGAACCATCAGGCGCCAGGCTGTTGCAGAGCACAAATTTTGTCAGGCCGACCGTCAATGTTCTTTTATCACAGCTGACCATAACAGAAAGCAGATCAGGTAGCTCAGGATCATTTAAAACAGCGTTTCCGCCTCCGAAAGCCAGGGAATACCCGCTCTGTGCGCTCATAGTATGAGTAACCACTAACAAGTATTCACGGCCTTTTACCAATTGGGGCATTTTCGTAAATGTTGATGTATTGTCAGTGGTCCCAATCAGGCAGGTGGAATTATTTGTTCCGTCTGATCTCGCGCCTGTATTTCCCGGAACCGAAGAACGGTTACCGGTCACTATAAGCGCCGTATCAGAAAATATCAGGGATGGATTCACCCCGGTAACGTCAAAAAGGACCCAGTCATAATTATCGTTTGGAAGATTGGGTATAATGATGAATCCAAGACCGCCGGAAGCGAAACAGCTGAACCTGTAATAAAATGGATTGAAATCATTAAACGGGTCGCAGCCTGGTATAATAATATCCGCAATAAAAGCATTCGGCAGTATCCCCTGTTTGATGGTATCCTGGGCACAAATGGGAAACGCCGTCGCAGCCCGCTGTCCCTTTAACGCATTGGTTTGAGACCAAACCCAGGCGGGCAATGTCAATAAATATGCAATTAGAATAGCTTTCAAGATTAGTCGGCCCTTAATGTTTAATTAGATCCTGTGTTGACTAAAGATCAGTCTTTCTACACTATTTAATACGTAAGAGCTCTCCCTAAGGATAGTCCGGTTTGGTCTTAATCGGCACTTAATCAGACTCCGGAACCCATTTGGCCGACAGATCCGGATCTTTCATGTTTTTATCCAGCGGAAACATTGGTCTTTGTATCCTTTTATAGTTCAATCGCTCCAGGTTTTGGTCCACACCACCCGGTGTCAGCGCCATGATCCAGGCCGCACGCATAGCATATAATTCGGGTTGCAGATACCCGATTTTCACGACAACAATGTCTGTTTTCCGGGGATCCAGACCAAGCCTGGTAAAATCGATTTCACGATGATAGGGTTTGCGTTTCTGGGTGACAATAATATGCACGGACCCTACCCGGATTACTGCCTCCACCTCCGCATCTTTATCTCCGTAGGCGATCGATTCAATGGTTCCTTTGATATGAACCGGCGGTGCGTATCGGTTGTCCACTTTTGCGCCCGCAAAACCGTCGACTGTTTTACCGATCCCCGCCCTGATGGCGCTTTTTACCAATTCCGGACCTGGAATGGATGCATAAATCAGCGAGGGGCCACCAGGTGATGTAAACTCCGTCCGTTTTAGAATTTCGGTCAGGGTCCAGCTGACATCACCCGCACCACCGGCCGTTGGATTATCTCCCATATCACTGATAAAAAAAGGATGTTTATCACTTTTTATTGCGCTGTCGAGACATACTTTCAGTGTAGCCACGGGCGCCACAAACGCGAAATCATTCCTGTCTATCCAAAATCGAAGAGCAAGTTCTTCAGCTGCGGATGCCACCACTACTTTATTATCTCCGGTGACCATGACGACGGCATGATTGCGTGGTTCATCGGCCCAGGCATATCCGATCCAGATGGCCGCATCAATAACACCAGACTGCGCAGCGGCCGGCGCAACCGCCGCGTACAATGACTTACCCGGTTCTATCCGGGTGCTCGTTTTTTCACCGGGCAATAATATGGGAACGGAGATCCAGGCCTTATATGCAGGTTTTCCCTTTCCGTTTTCGATTCTTTTCAGCAAATTCGCTACGGCCCTTTCCCTGGTTTGCATGGCATCTTCGTGTGGCGCCATCCGATAACAGGTGATCAGATCGGTATTTTCTGCCAGGCGCCAGGATACATTTCCATGCAGATCCATAGAAGTGGAAATGATGGTTTTCCTTCCCACTACTCTCCGAATTTTAGCAATAAAATCCCCTTCCGGATCATCAAGCCCGACCACACTCATCGCTCCATGTATATCGAAATAAAGACCATTTAAGGGAAGATGATTTCTCAGCGAATCCAGGGTTTTATTTACAAGCGATTCATAGGCCTGTCTGGTGACGGCACCACCCGGCAGCGCATCTCCCACCAGGGTTGGGATCCAGACCGCCCTGTTGCGAAGCGGGGAATCAACGGACAAAAACGGATAGAGTGAAAAAACATCAAGTCCGTATTTTGTATGAAAAGCGGCTTCATCTGTCAGGGCCGGTGAAAACGTACTGGACTCAATAGCGAGACCCGCGATCGCAATGCGTGGCAGCGGTTTTGACTGAGCCATTCCGGAGAATATTGTGATACAGAATAAAAAAATAATTAGCAATAAATATTTCACGTTAAATTTTTTATCGAGGAATATACTTAAATAATCAGGGACAGAAAAATAGTAACTTCAACCATATGAAAAGAATCATTTTCTTCCTGTTCTGTTTTTCAACCATTTCATTGGTTTCCCATGCGCAGATGGCATTTGTGAATACGAAATACATATTGACCAAAATGCCCGACTACCCGGATTCCCTGGCTAAGCTGAATAACCTGACGGCATTCTGGCAGAAAGAAATAGACGACAAACAGGCCATCCTGGAAAAGATGTATAAGGATTTCGAAAAAGACGAGCCTCTGCTGACCGATGAATCGAAGAAAAAAAGAACCGATCAGATTTTTTATCATGAAAAAGAATTACGTGATCTGCAGCGCGCACGTTTTGGATATGAAGGGGACCTGTTTAAGAAGAAACAGGAATTGATAAAACCCATTGAGGATCGGGTAAGCGTGGCCGTAAAATCAACGGCAGCCAGGCTGTCCTATACCGTCGTGCTGGATAAGAGTGAAGGGAATACCGTTATGTATTCGAAACCAGCGCTGGATATAACGGAAGAAGTAGAGAAGGAATTGGGCATCATAAAATGAGGAACCGGTCGACACCGGCTCCGTATTTGATTGCGCGTCCATGATTTCCTGCTTTAATAATTCATACTTCTCTTCATTTCCTCAAAACTTTTCCAGTCTCCATTGATCATATATTTTTTCTCATACGCGTTGCAAATGAGTAACCCGGTTAACGTACCGGCTCCCCCACCCACAATACCGCCGATAATAATGCCCGCCCCCTGATTTTCCAATCCGTTCACTCCATCATCCTTCGCACTGGCATATCCAATCAGTGCACCTGCAACAAAACCACCTACAATCGCTACCGGTAGAAGCCAGGATCTTAATTTTTTATTACGCACCTTAACGCTTTCTATAAATCTATAATTATAGCTGTCCCACCCTGCTTCATTATAAATATTTACTTTATGAAAAGGATCCGGTTTACCCGACGCTTTTTGATAAACAAATACAGCGGAATCTTTGATATTCATAATATGAACCTTCATCGATTGGGTCTCAGAGAAAGTAATTCTGGCAAGCAATGCCCGATGTGTCTTCGCCTGTCCGGATTTTAAACTGTCCTGCGATATAATATTTTGAAGCAATAAACAGCTGCAGGCAATGCAAATAATAACCGGTTTCATAATAGGTGTTTTAAGGTTGGGGTGATCGCAACATGTATCAAATGACACTCAATTCAAAAGTAGGTGCAGCCTTTGCGAAGTCCTAATGGCTATTTACTGCGAACAATCCGGCGACCGCAAATCCTGCAAGTGCAAACCTTTCTACATTGATCATTAGTGAATTCCACTAAAATCAGTTGATCCACATCCCCAATAGTAATTGCTGCAAAATTGAATAACCGGATTAGCAGTTTTTGCGAGAATGAATACCGTTGAAAAAGCCAGATTTGACTGATATGTCAGTTTGCACATTCAAATCAATCGGCTATCTTGGCGAACCCTAATCTGCATAACGATGAAACCGCATTATCCCATCCTAGACGGACTGCGTGGCACAGCAGCCATCATGGTGGTCATATATCATTTGTTTGAAGCATACTTTCCGGTGGTGGGCAACCATCCCACACCTCATGGCTACCTGGCGGTAGATTTCTTTTACCTCCTATCGGGGTTTGTGGTAGGATATGCATACGATGACAGATGGGCCAGAATGAGCATACAGGAATTCTTTAAGATCAGGCTGATACGTTTGCATCCACTGGTTATTTTAGGCGTGCTGATCGGAGCTATTGGTTTTTGGTTTGATCCTTATACGAATCTGGGTCATCAGGTCGGATTGGCCAAGCTGATCGTTGTGATGCTCATCGGATTTACACTCTTACCATCTCCGGATGTGCGCGGCTGGGGTGAAACACATTCGCTGGACGGACCCTGCTGGTCCTTATTGCAGGAGTATATTGCGAACCTGATCTATGCGTTATTCGGAAGAAAAATGACGAAGGTTGTATTATGGGTCATTGTCATCATCAGCGGAATCATATTGACTGCAGTATGCGTATCCAGGGGCAATATTGCAACGGGATGGGGTTATGATACTTTTTGGATAGCCATGGTGCGAATGATGTATCCATTCTTTGCAGGTCTTTTATTATTCCGTACCGGAAAACTGATTCGCATCCCGAGGGCCTACAGTATGTGTTCGCTGTTTTTGATTTTACTTTTTTGCATACCGACTTTTCAGTTAACAGGCTGGTATGAAGCCGCATGTATTATAATTGCTTTCCCGCTCATTGTATCTGCCGGCGCCGGCGGACAGATCAGCGGGCGATGGGCAAAAATCTGCAGCTTTTCCGGAGCTATTTCTTACCCACTCTACATCACACATTACCCCATCATTTATATCTATACCGCCTGGGTTGCTACAAAAAAACCTGCACCAGCGACGATCATACCGGTCGCCATCGGATTATTTGTGTTATTTATTCTGCTGGCCTGGGCCGCTTTGAAATTATATGATGAACCCGTGAGGGCCTGGCTGAAACGGAAATATTTATCAAGATGAAAAACGCTGACGCCACAAATATACTTATGCGAAAAAGGAATTTTACGGAGTGTAAGCGTAGTCTACGTAAAAAAAATATTTTATACGGGATTTTTTATTGTTTTACTCGCTGTTTCTTCAGGATCGCTTCGGGAAACAAGCGAAGAATCAGCGAAGCCGCCCCGAAGAGTTCCCGAAGCAGCGCTATTTTAAACAATGCCAAAACACGAATTATAGCCGATAGGCAGCCTTTCCCGCAGGCCAAAACTGTCAAATATATGGGGGAATAAATAAATTTAACGTAGCCTACGCTTACACTCCGAAAAATCTTTTTGAAAAACCCATCTTCGTTAACAAATAGTAAACAATATTATGGGATGAGGTGTTGTTTTTGATCCCTCCATTCCAGGGAGCAGCATCAAGATGACCACGAACTGTGAGATCAGACCCGAATACCAGGGTCAGGAAACGGCATTGCGCAATTTGATCGCCAACTTCGCTACATGGGGTGAAGATTTTTTCAGGGGAGACAGAAACGTCATCAAGACTTTTCGGCTCGACGGCGACAAGGTGGTCAATGTGAAATCCTTTCGCCGGCCAAACTTCATTAACCGGATAGTGTATAAGTATTTTCGCCAGCCGAAGGCCAGTCGTTCCTTTCACCATTCCCGAAAGCTACTGGACCGCGGGATCAAGGTCCCCAAACCCATCGCTTTTTTTGAAAAGTTTAATGCGTACTCAATCACAGAAAGCTACTACATCAGCGAACAGATCTACCCCGACATACTTTTTCTGACATTACTGCTTAGTCCCGGAGACCCGCGCTACGACGATGTGGTGCGTCATTTCGCAGGTTTCGCGTATCGCATGCATGAGAACGGGATCGAGTTCAGGGATTTCTCGCCCGGTAATGTGCTCGTCATGGTTGGGGAAGATGGCTATGATTTCTATCTTGTAGACCTTAACCGAATGTCTTTCCATAAAGAGATGAGCCTTGAAAAAAGGCTGAAGAATTTCGAAAGGCTTCCGCCGGAGGAGAGATTGATGCGAATCATCAGCGAAGAATACGCCCGCCTGATGGGCAGGCCCTTCGACGAGATCTACGAAGGCATCATGGGTGCCACCCACGCTTTTCGCATGAAATTCGAACTTCGCCGTAAAGTGAAATTTTGGAAACGCTGGAAAAGATGAATGTAAAAAAACGGATCAACAACACCAGGCGCCGGGTCATGGACTGGATCACGCGGGGTATCGGGGCGAATACAACCCAGCAGCCCGCCAGCCTGGATGGTGAGCTCATACGGCGGATTCTCGTCTGCCGGCCCAACCACCGGCTTGGGAATATGCTGATGATCACGCCACTGATCCAGGATATCGCCCGCTATTTCCCGGAGGCCTCGGTGGATCTTTTCGTGCAGGGCGGAGCGGCTGTGCCGATTTTCCGCAATTATCCGCAGGTATCCCGGATCATTCAACTCCCGGGAAGACCGTTTAGTCATCTTCTGCAGTATGCGGGTGGCTGGGGTTCCATGCGTTTCAAGCGTAAGTACGACCTCGTTATCAACGCCTACGGTGGATCATCCTCGGGACGTTTGTCCACGCGATTTGCGCGAGCCAGGCACCGCGTCTTCATAGAAGATCGAAAGACAGCCGGCATACCTGCCGAAGAGGATGACCGCCATATGGCCAAATACCCTGTTGAGCAATTCCGGATTCAAATGGCCAAAGCAGGTATTTTGTCACCCGCCAGTCCCCTGCCATTTATGAATCTGTTGCTCGATGAACAGGAAATAGCCGCGGGGCATGAAGCTCTTCGGGCAGTTACCGGAAACGACCGTCCGACGATCTGCCTGTTCACCAATGCTACGGGCGACAAGCTGTACCCGGCTTCCTGGTGGAGCGAAATCTATCATAAACTCCGCGCCGCTCAACCCGGACTGAACATCGTGGAAGTGCTGCCTGTGGGTGCTTCGTCCCAGCTCACTGAAGACCTGCCGCGTTATTTCGATCGCGATATCCGTAAAGTGGCGGCCTTCTTCAGGAACTGTGCGCTTGTCGTAGCGGGTGACAGCGGTATTATGCACCTGGCCAGCGCGGCCGGTGTTCCGGTCCTGGGGCTGTTCAAAACGACCAGCATGCGGGTTTATGCGCCCTATAATCCGGAAAGCCGCGCGATCGATACACGCTCTCTCACCGCAGACGAAATCGTAGCCACAACGAGCGACATGCTGCAGTTCAAAAATGCCGGACGTGTGATCTGATTAGGTTTATTCAGTTTTGCTCTCCTCCCAGTTAAACATCGTC
>Ga0193753_10000436_pt1 | contig 41469 bp, 41 predicted proteins | sample H1c2metaG_FD_144925 | JGI IMG/M metagenome (GOLD analysis project Ga0193753, IMG submission 144925) | Soil microbial communities from a riparian zone of the East river system, Colorado, United States - H1c2 | ecosystem: Environmental > Terrestrial > Soil > Riparian zone | place: USA: East...
GTCTTTGAGGTCGGCGCGGTGGGACTCGAGGATACGGGTGACAATGTGGGTGATGAAAGATTCGGCGAGGTTCATGAGGCCGTCGAGTTCGAGGAAGGCTACCTCGGGTTCGATCATCCAGAACTCGGTGAGATGGCGGCGGGTTTTGGATTTCTCGGCGCGGAAGGTGGGGCCGAAGCTGTAGACCTTGCCGAGGGCGAGCGCTGTCGCTTCAATGTAGAGCTGGCCGGACTGGGTGAGGTAGGCCTTGTCGTCGTCGAAGTAGTCCATCTCGAAGAGCTCGGAGGTGCCTTCGCAGGCGTTGGGGGTGAGGATGGGTGGGTCGGTGCGGATGAAGCCGTTGGTGTCGAAGAACTCTGACGCAGCGCGCATGATGGTGGCACGGACACGCAGAATGGCCGACTGGCGGGGGGTGCGGAGCCAGAGGTGGCGGTGCTCCATGAGAAAGTCGACGCCGTGTTCTTTGAGGGTGATGGGGAAGGGTGTGGCGTCGTCGATCTTTTGCAGGACCTGAATGTTCTCGACGTCGAGCTCAAAGCCGCTGGGAGCGCGGGAGTCGGCGCGGACCTTGCCAGTGACGGTGAGGCTGGATTCGAGGGTTAGTTCTTTGAGGGTGTTGAAGACGTCTTCAGGGACGGCGGCTTTGGGGACGATGCCCTGGATGGTGCCGGTGCCGTCACGGAAGATGGGAAAGAGGAGCTTGCCTGAGGCGCGGAGATTGTAGAGCCAGCCGCGGAGGGTGACGGTCTGGCCTTCGTGCTGAGAGAGGGAGGCGATTGTAGCGATGGGGGCGGTGGTTGCGGTGTCGGACATTGTGCGGTTTACCTTGCTCTAGATTACCGGATTGGGGTTGGACGATGTTCGGATGCTCAGCTGTTTCGACTGGAAATGGCGAGAGGAAGAACAGACAGAAGCAACGACAAGAGCTGGCTGGGTGAGTTTCTACATTCCCACCCATGTTGCGATGAGACCGCGACATGGATGGAGCACCCCAGCGGTTCTGCTGGTTTTGAAAAGGCAGAGCGAACAACCTCTATGCGTTGTTGGGTTGGGGGTCTTGAATTTTCTCTTCCAAAGTGCGGAATAGTTCGTGCGCTTTGCGGGAGGCGCTGGCGGCGGTTTCCTCTGGATCGTGGGCGATCTCTACGATGGCTGGGATGTTTGAGGGTAGCGTGGAGATGTGGCGGGCTATGTTGACCCAGTCGATGCTGCCTGCGTTCGGCCAGAGGTGATCGTCTTTGGCACCGTGGTTGTCGTGGAGGTGAAGCTCGCCGATGCGAGGCTTGAGGAGCTCGAAGGCGGTGTCGATGCCGACGTTCTTTTCAGGCTCGGAGAGGTGAGCGTGGCCGATGTCGAGACAGAAGCCGACGTTGTCGAAGTGGCCTACGCGGACGATCTCGAGGAGGTGTTCGGGAGTAGTGATTTCGTTCTGGAGATTTTCAAGCAGGATACGGACGCCGAGGGGATGGGCGAAGGCTTTGAGGTGTTCGATAGCAGTGAGTGAGTTTTCGAGGGCGCGGACGTTCCAGGAGTCGTCCTTGTGGCCGAGGTGGAGGACGATGGATTGGATGGGGAGCTGCTCGGCTGATTCGAGGGCGCGCTTGACCTCGTCCATGGCGTCGATGCGGCGGGATTTTTCGGGGTCGATGAGGTTGAGGTTGGGGGCGACGTGGCGCGACCACTGCGCGTCGACGCGGTCGCTGGTGTAGATGGGCTGATGGAGCGTAGCGGCGACCTCGTTGGAGCGGAACCAGGCGGCGATGTCGCGGACGGCAGCACGGTCGGTGTAGTCGAAGTGGTGGCGGGCGGCGAAGAGCTCGATGGTCTGGGCTCCGCTGTGGTGAAGGGCGTCAAGCAGGCCGGGGTGCAGGCGCTGCTGGAGAAAGACGTGTGTCGATAGGCCGGGTCGCATCACTCTTAAAGGTACAGCAGGGAATGATGCAGGGTGATTGCAGGAGGGATTCGACGGGAGTGGGCTAGAATCGGAACGCGAATGAGAGGGTGTGCGGAGGCGGAATGAAGGCTGTGGTGTGGGCTGTTTTGCTTGCGGGAGTTTCTGTTGCAACGATGCGTGCGCAGGAAGTTGCTTCTCCCTTTGTTGCACCAGTTGAGACCGAGAAGCAGATTGCCGCGATGCAGGCGAAGCTGGATGATTGGGCCCAGTTGGGGTACTACCGCGATGCAAATAAGGCACTGGCTGCGGCGGCACCGGGTGAGGATCGCGTGGTGTTCTATGGGGCTTCAGTGGTTGAGTTCTGGGGACGAAACGGCAGTGCGTTCTTTCCCGCAAAGAACTATGTCAATCGCGGCATCAGCGGGCAGACAACTGCGCAGATGGTGGTGCGGTTTCGGCAGGATGTGATTAATCTGCGCCCGACGGTTGTGGTGATTCTGGCTGGAACAAATGACGTTGCAGGAAATACTGGGCCGATGACGCCGGAGATGACAGAGAACAATTGGCAGTCGATGGCGGATATGGCGAAGGCCAACGGGATCAAAGTTGTGTTCGCATCGATTACGCCTTCGACCGATTTTCCCTGGAAGAAGGGACTGCATCCAGCGGAAAAGATTCGCACGCTGGATGCATGGCTGCAGGGCTATTGCGTGACACATCGCTTCATCTATCTGGATTACTACAGAGCTCTGGTTAACGACGACGGAGGAATGAAGGCGGAGTACACCGTCGACGGTGTGCACGCGAGTGTGAAGGGATATGAGGTGATGGCGCCGCTGGCGCAGGCCGCCATCGATAAGGCATTGACTGGTCACTAAAACATTGATTGGGAGACGTAAAGGATGAAGATTTTCAGATGTGTGTACGTGTTGGCGTTTGCGGTTTGCGTGAATGCGGCTGGATGGGCACAGAGTGCGGCAACGGCGACTCCGGCTCAGGCTGCGCCTCCGGTGGATACAGCGAAGCAGATTGCAACGATGCAGGCAAAGCTGGATGATTGGGCGCAGCTGGGGCGGTATCGAGCGGACAATGCGGCGTTGCCCGCGCCTGCTGCAGGTGAGAAGCGCGTGGTGTTCTATGGAGACTCGATTACGGATGCGTGGGCACGGAATCCGAGTGGGTTTTTCCCGGGAAAGAACTATGTCGGACGTGGTATTAGCGGACAGACGACTCCGCAGATGTTGGTGCGGTTTCAACAGGACGTCGTGCATCTGAAACCTGCTGTCGTTGTGATCCTTGCAGGGACAAATGATGTTGCGGGGAATACAGGGCCGTCGACGCCGGAGATGATTGAGGACAACTTTGAATCGATGGCAGCAATTGCGAAAGCGAACGGGATCCGGATGGTGATCTCGTCGATTCTGCCGGCGGCGCGCTATCCGTGGAAGCCTGAGGTTCAGCCGGCAGAGCAGATTCGTGCCTTGAATACAAGGCTTAAGGCTTTGGCTACACGCGAGGGATTGGTATATCTCGATTACTACACGCCGATGGTGAATGCGCAGGGTGGACTGGATCGAGAGTTGGCATCGGATGGTGTGCATCCCACAGAGAAGGGCTATGCGATGATGTCGCCGCTGGCCGAAAAGGCGATTGCGGAGGCATTGGCGAAGTAGTCAGCTTGTTATGGATTGTGCACTGCGCGGTCCAGAGCTACTCGTGCGAGCAGACGAGTGGAATCGAGCGTGGGTAAAGGCGAGTTCGAGTCATTCATGATCAGCGGTATCTCGGTGCACCCAAGGACAACAGCGTCGCAGCCCTGACCTTTCATGCGCCCGATGACTTGCTGAAAAACTGAGACGGCTTCGGGCTTGAAGACGCCGTAGACCAGCTCGTCCATGATGATGCAGTTGATCTCATCGCGTTCGGTGTCGTTGGGGCGGAGATATTCAAGACCGTGGGCTGTGAGTTTTTCGGGGTAAATCTTGCTTTCGACGAGCCAGCGGGTTCCGGTGAGGCCGATACGTTTGAATTTGCGTTCGACTGCGTGGGCGGCTACGACTTCGGCGATGTGCAACCAGGGTAGCGGCGAACGCGATTCGAGGTGAGGGAGCGCCTGGTGAATGGTGTTGTCGGGGCAGATGAGAAAATCGGCGCCGATCTTTGCGAGTTTATTTGCGGAGGAGAGCATGAGCTCTGCAACTCCGTTCCAATCATCACGGTAGATGAACTTCATGTACTCGGCGAGTGAATGAGTGTGCATCGAGACTTCAGGATGATCGTGCGGGCCGAGAAGCTGCGCGCCTTCGATGCAGATGGTTCGATAGCAGAGGGCTGCGCCTTCGGCTGAACAGGCGACGATACCGATGTGTTGTGGCATGAGTCGATTTTATAAAGACGGCAGATCTTGGAGAGGGTTTGCGATCAGCTTTGCATTTCGACTTTGCCTGTGGCCAGGTCGTAGGTCGCGCCGACAACTTTCAGATTTCCGGCTCGGACACGAGGCGCGATAATGGGCTCAAATTCATCGAGAAGATCGACACCACGACGGACGTTGGCGCGGATGGAGTTTTCGAGGAGATTGCCGGGCTGATGTTGGGCGGTGAGAACTGCGGGCTTGATGCTGTTGACGAGATCGTTGATGGCCCCGGGAAGAGCATCGTTGTCGTGAAGGTGTTGGATAGCAGCTTTAACGGCGCCGCACTGACTGTGACCGAGGATCATGATGAGATTGACACCGAGTTCGGCGACAGCGTATTCGACGCTTCCCTTCACCGATACTCCTGCACCATTGACGTAGTTGCCGGCGATACGGATGGCGAAGATGTCGCCGATGCCGACGTCAAAGAGAATCTCGGGAGAGACGCGGGAGTCAGAACAACTGACAATAGCGACGATGGGATTTTGACCGCCAGCGAGAGGCATAAAATCCGCGGGCGAACGGCGCGGATGGGTGATTGCTCCGGCGACGAAACGCTTGTTACCTTCGAGAAGAGCGTGGAGAACGTGATCGGCAGGCGGACCGGTTGGTGTGGGGTGATCTGCAGCGTAGGAAGGTAGAGATGTTCCAGCTATTGCGGCACTGGCCGTAAAGAGAAAATGACGGCGTGATAATTGCTGGACGAACATAGGGCACCTCGAAGGTTTGCTGACCAGTTCCGTCATAGTAACTGCTTGAGACTTTGTGCGTCTTCTATTGCGGCACCTAAAGTGGTGTTGTCGAAGATGCACCAGGTTTCGACATTCGCGCGCTCGCGGATGGAAGAGGCTAGACCGGCGAGATAAGCTTCGCCGTAGGCTGAATAATAGATGCGCGGAGAGCCGTGCAGCCGGTAATAGATGAGGCTTTTATCGCCGCCAGGTTGACTAGCTTCCGGCGTGATCGCGGGATCGGCTGCTACCCGTGCGATTTTGTAGCCTTCTAAAAGATGATCAACTGAAGAAGTGAACCAGCTTCGGTGGCGGGGTTCAAGAACAATCGATGCTGAGTATTGGTTGCGAAGCATATCGAAGAAGATCTTTGCGCGTGATTGATCGAAGGAGAAGCTGGGCGGAAGCTGAAAGAGAATTGGGCCTAGTTTAGGGCCAAGGATCTTCGCCTCCTGAAGAAAGTTTTGCAACTGCTCGAGTGAGCAGTCGAGCTTTACTTCGTGGGTAATTTTTTTTGGGGCTTTTACGGCGAAGCGAAAGTCTTCGGGCACCGAATCGGCCCATTTTGCCCATGTGGAAAGACGATGAGAACGATAGAACGAGGAGTTGACTTCGACACAATTCAAGATGCGGGAGTAGCGTTCGAGATGGGTGCCAGCACTGGGAAAGATAGCGGCATGTTGCGAAGGGATGCTCCAGCCAGCGGTGCCGATACGTGGGGAATTCATGTGCTGCGGAGTTAGATGCGACTCTTTGTTGTTCCGTAGATGAGAAGAATGCGGCCACGTGTGTCGCGACTATTCCAGCCTTCGCGGCGCTACGAAAGGCTGGAGTAGTCGGTCTGATGACGGCTAGTAGCCAGCTGCCTTGCCGAAGGCTCTGCGCGAGTCGTGACCGCCGAGGAGTTCGCCGGTTTTGGGGTCGATGGCGATGAGTTCACTGTCGCCCCAGACACCGGGGTTTTTCTCGTCGGCCACCGCGAGGCGGTTGATGGTGTAGCCCATGGCTTTGAGCTCATCCGCTGATGGGATGGGGAACTTCTTTTCGAGGTCGAGGCGGTCGGGCAGGTACTGGTGGTGGAAGCGGGGAGCGTCTGCGGCCTGCTGGATGTTGAGGCCGTTGTCGATGGTGCTGATGATGTCGTTGGCTACGGTGGTGATGATCGTCGAGCCGCCGGGAGTGCCCATGACAAAGGCGAGCTTGCCGGGTTTGTACCAGTGGGCGCGCGTCGTGATGATGGTTGGCGTCATGGCGGAGAGGGGACGCTTGCCGGGGCCGATGGCGTTGGCTGAACTCTGGATGAGGCCGTACATGTTAGGGACGCCAACTTTGGAGGTAAAGTCGTCCATCTCGTTGTTCATAAGAAAGCCGAGGCCCTCGATGGTTACGCCGCTGCCGAAGCCTCCGTTGAGGGTGTAGGTGCTGGAGACGGCGTTGCCGTCAGCGTCGACGATGGAGAAATGGGTGGTTTGGGCGGACTCTTTGACTGGCGTGGCTTGCGGTGGCGGAGGCATGAAGCCTGCGGGGCGAACGAGCGAGGCCGAGGGCGTGGGTTTGGTGGGGTCGATGGAGCTGCGCCAGGCTGCGGCGTACTTCATGTTGGCCATTTGTTTGAGCGGGAGAGTGTTGAAGTCGGGGTCGCCGAGGTAGTCGCCGCGATCCATGTAGGCGCGGCGGAAGGCTTCGGTGATGATGTGGACCTGGGCGGCACCACGGTCTGGACCGAGCTTGGAGAGATCGTAGGTGGAGAGGATGTTGAGGATCTCGACGAGGACGATGCCACCGGAGGAAGGTGGCGGCGCGGTGATGAGGTCGTAGCCGTGGTACTTGCCCTTGATGGGTTTGCGGTCCTTGACCTCGTAGGCGGCGAGATCGGCTGCGGTGATGAGCCCTCCGCCTGACTGCTCGAAGTCGGCGATCTGTTTCGCCATTGCCCCCTTATAGAACTCGTCGGGGTTTTGGGAGATGCGGGTCAGTGTTGCGGCTAGTTCCGGCTGTTTGAAGGTTTCGCCCTCTTTATAGAAGTCTCCGTTGCGCTGAAAAATCTTGGCGGAGGCTGGGAAGCGGGTAAGGTTTTTGCTCTGCAGATTGCGGACTTCTTCAGCGGAGAGGACATAGCCTTCGGAGGCGAGCTTGATGGCGGGAGCCATGTCCTGCGCGAGGGTGAGTTTGCCGAAGTGCTTCTGGGCATAAGTGAGTCCGGCGACGGTGCCTGGAACTCCGCTGGCCTTGTAGCCGACGAGAGACATTCCGGGGATAACGTTGCCTTTAGCGTTGAGGTACATGTCGCGGGTGGCGGCGGCGGGCGCTTTCTCGCGGTAGTCGAGGAAGTGGGTTTTGCCGTGCTTGTCGCGGATGAGCATGAAGCCGCCGCCGCCGATGTTTCCTGCTGCAGGATAGACGACGGCGAGGGCAAAGCCTACGGCTACGGCGGCGTCAACTGCATTGCCTCCTTGTTTGAGGATGGCGAGGCCGGCGTCGGAGGCGTCGTGATGGATGCTGACAACCATGGCATGTGGCGCGCGGGCAGGCTCGACGTTAGGCTGCTGGGCAAAAAGCGGGGCGGTAGCGAGTGAGACGGTGAGGAGCAAAGCAGTGAGGCGAGAGCTGGGCTGCGAGATGCTGGAGGCAGGACTGGGTCTGGTCAAAAATATCGTCTCCACTGAGTTGGATAAAAGTGATGATATATGGCTGACACGTTAACCCAAGCGATTTCCCCCTGCCGAAATAAAGATGAACGGTTTTGGTGTGGGAGCGGTCTTAGTGTGTGAAGGCGATTAGTTAAGGGGCGAGATGGACGTTCCGGCGGAGTGGGCGCAGTTCGGGCGTAGGGGGACGACGGCGTTGCGTCATGACGAAGTGGCAGTGCGGGATGACGAGTTCGCCGGGTTGGTGGAGCGGCAGGCGCAGTTCATGTTTCGAGTGGCCTATAGCTTGTTGCGAAATGTTCAGGATGCCGAGGATGCGGTGCAGGAGGCTTTTCTGAAGCTGTATCGGGGAAAGGCCTGGCGGCGGATGGAGAACGAGAGAGCGTTTCTGGCACGGACGGTGTGGCGGGTGGCTTTGGATCGTGCACCGAGAGCGGCGGTTCGGATGGAGGATGTGGCCGGGATGGAGATTGCGGCTGGTGGGGGAAGTCCCGAGGATTGGGTAGCTGGAGGAGACGAGAGAGCGTTGCTACGGCAGATGATTGCCAGGTTGCCGGAGGAGTTGCGGCAGGCTCTGCTGCTGAGTTCGATGGAAGAGATGACGTCGGGCGAGGTGGCCGTGGTGATGGGAATTCCTGAGGGAACAGTTCGGACTCGTGTGATGCGGGCGAAGGCGGAGCTGCGGAAGAGGTTTGAGGCTATGCGGGAGGTGCGGAGATGAAGGGTTTCGACGAACTGCTCGACGATGTTCTACGAGAGGAGACCAGGACGGAGCCGCGATCCGGTATGGAGCGGCGGATTCTAGCTCGGGTGCGCGAGGACGGAGCGCGAGGCTCGTATTTGCCAAGGATGGGTTGGATGGTTGGAGCTTCGCTGGCTGCGTGTCTTGTGGTGGCGATCGCTGTCCGTCCTTGGCAGCGAGGGATGCACGACGCTCCCCTGCCGTCGGGACAGATTGCCCCGATTCCATCGGCGACTGCGAGTATGAGTCCCCAGGTTGAGGCGTTAGACGTTTCGCCTGCGAAGGACTCATCGCCCCGTTCACGTAGAAGAAAAGTCGTGAGTATGCAGGCGGCGGCAGTTCGGCCAGCGGAGGTGCGGGATGGAAGAGATCCTCGTCCGAAGCTGGATACGTTTCCGGCTGCGACCCAGAGGAGTGGACCGTTGATGGTGCCGTCACCGACGGTGGCCGAGGCGATTCGGGAGTTGAAGGCGGAGCAGGAGCAGCCGCTCACGGTAGCGGAGATTGAGATCAAGCCACTTTAGACAGGAGACGAGATGAGCAAGAGAACGATGCGGTGGATGGCGATGGCCGCAATATTGGCTACAGCGACGCAGGGCCCTGCGCAGTCCGCGGGCAAAGGCACGGAGACGCCGACGCAGAGCGAGCGGGCCCAGCCGGTCGCCGCGCAGGCGGAAAGCCCTCGTGACGAGAGGAACTTCCATTTGACCTTTGTTGCGCGGGAGCTAGACGAGAACGGGAAGGTGGTGAATACACGGAAGTACGACACCATGGCCTCCACGGACTCTCCGAAGAATGTTACTGGAGGGATGAGCAATATTCGGACAGGCGCGAAAGTTGCTGTGCCGACGGGCGCTAATAACTCTCAATTTACTTATATGGATGTCGGCGCCAACTTCGACGTGAGCCGGGTTCGTGTCGTAAAGGGAAATCGCCTCGCGATGCAGGTCTCCGCTGAGATAAGCAGCTTCGATTCAATCGCAACCACGGCAAATATGCCGACGATTCGCCAGAACCGTTGGACGGGAGACGTTGAGGTTCCGATTGGAGGGCGCAAGATCATCTTCAGCTCAGATGATCTGTCTTCGAAGAAGGCTGTGCAGATCGAACTGGCGGTGACGCCGGTGGTAGAGAAGTAGCTCAACTACCTGAGGCTTGCGACGGTAGAATCAAATCGCATGTCCACACTTGTCCGCTCCTACTCGAAGATCAATCTCGGCCTTGCCATCGGTCCAACTCGGCCCGATGGCTTTCATGGCCTGACGACGCTTTACCAGACATTGGAGCTGCATGATCTGGTTACGGTTTCGGCTGCGCGGGCGGCGGAAACGAAGATTTCTCTGACGACGAACGATGAGCGGGTTCCTACGGACGGGCGGAATACGGCTTGGAAGATAGTGGAAAGGGCGCTTGATCGGCTGGACGTGGTGGCGGGGATCGATATTCATATAGAGAAGCGGTTGCCGGTGCAGGGTGGAATGGGGGCGGGATCGGCCAATGCGGCGGCGGCACTGATCGGATTGGAGCGGGAGTTGGAGGTGGCGCTGCCGGGAATCGAACGATTGAAGCTGGCGGCAGAGGTGGGGTCGGATGTGCCCCTGTTTCTCATTGGTGGGGCGGTGATGGGGCTGGGGCGGGGGGAGCAGGTGGTTCCTATGGCGGATTTCCCGCGGACCTGGTGTGTGGTGGCGGTGCCGGAGGTGGGGGTTTCTACTCCGGCGGCTTTCCGGGATTGGGATGAAAGACATGGAAGAGGGGATAAGGCTGGATTGACTTCTGTGGATAAACCGGATAGACTAAGTGAGTTGAGTCTTGCTTACGCGTCTCTCTCTGCTCAGTCTGGCATTAGCCTTGGAAAGACAGATGATGGTAAGCCCGGCACCTCCGGTATCGTTCGCGATGCTAACTCTGAGAAAAAACAGGGTTTATCTGGTGAAAGCCAGTCTAACGCGATGAACGATCTGGCCGAGAATACCCTTCTCGCGCTTGTCCGCGCCGGGATTGGAAGCGACGGTCTTCATAATGATTTTGAAGACGTTGTTTTTCCTCAGTATCCCTCCTTGCGAATAACCAAGCGTCAATTGATGGGTAATGAAACGGGTGCTTCTGGCAGCCCTGCGATATACGCGGCGCTCTCGGGATCGGGCTCTGCCTTGTTTGGACTTTACCGGTCCGAGGCGGACGCAAAGGCAGCTCAGCAGCGCGTTCAGAACTCTGGGGTCAAGGCATTCATAACTGAGACCTTGCCCCGAGACGAGTACTGGGCGAGAATGTTCGCAGGGTGACGTCGCTGGTCAGGCTTCACAAGAAGGAAGCCACGGCGAATTACTGGGCGATCGACTAACGGTAGGTCAAGAGACTTTGAATCTCTTTGTCTAGGTTCGAATCCTAGTCGCCCAACCAAAGTCGACGCCAGATGCGAGGAGCAATTTAGGGTTCTTTTGGCGGCAACAATGTGCCACAGAAGTTGGACGGATTTGGGTTTCACGGCGGCCGGATGAAAAGCAATGGCGCGTGAACGAAGAAGTAAGAAGTTTGATGGACCGAAGTCTTTCGCTTTTGCAGTATTCGCAACAGGATGTGCAAGAAGTACGGAGTCGCAACAAGGCCCCGGTAAGACGTAAAGCAGCAGGAACTACCAAGGTCAACCAACCTGGAGGGTTTCAACGTGAAGGAACAGAACACGACTGCGGTCCTATCCCCTATTTCAGATCAGGCTGAAGAGACAGAAACGAGCTCTCAGCCTGTTCCAGCGCTAACCGGCTCGGGATCACCCGGCGGACAAGCGAAGGCAGCCCAGGAGAAGAAGCGCTCTGGGCGGATTCCAGAGCCGAAACGCTTCAAGATTTTTTGCGGGTCTGCCAATCGCCCTTTGAGCGAGGAGATCTGCAAGTTCGTCGGTGTGCCGCTGGGCGAGACCCGGTTGCAGAGATTCTCCGACGGCGAAGTTCATTTTCAGCTGCTCGAGAACGTTCGCGGTGCGGATGTATTTCTCGTGCAGCCTACGTGTTTTCCGGTCGATCAGCACCTGGTTGAACTGCTGATCATGATGGACGCGCTGAAGCGCGCATCGGCCGGACGCATCACGGTTGTGATTCCCTACTATGGCTATGCAAGGCAGGACCGCAAGGACCGGCCACGAGTCGCCATAACGTCGAAGCTGGTTGCGGATCTGCTGCAGACTGCCGGTGCAAACCGGGCGTTGCTGGTCGATCTGCATGCGGCACAGATACAGGGATTCTTCAATATTCCGGTGGATCATCTGTTTGCCAGCCCGGTGCTGGTGAGCTACTTCCGGGATATGGATTTGCCGAACCTCACGGTGGTTTCGCCGGATGCGGGAGGCGTGGAGCGGGCGAGATTTTTCGCCAAGAAATTGGATGTACCGTTGGCCATCGTGGATAAACGGCGGACCGACATCAATGTTACCGAGGTGATGAACGTAATTGGCGATGTACAGGGCCGGACGTGCTTGATCCTCGACGACATTATCGACACCGCCGGAACCCTGGTGAAGACGGTGGATGCGCTGCTGGCCGAGGGCGCGGATAAGGTTTATGCGTGCGCGACACACGCGGTGCTGTCTGGCCCGGCTGTGGATCGCATTGCAAACTCACGGTTAGAGCAGTTGATCGTGACGAATACCATTCCACTGCGCGAAGAGGCGCAGCGGGTGGCGAAGATTAAGGTGCTTTCGATTGCGGGCCTTCTGGGCCGGGCGATTGAGAGTATTCACATGGAGACCAGCGTAAGCAGGCTCTTCGACTAGGTCGCCGAAGGAATTAGCGGCTTGGGAAATAACCAAGTAGCGAAGGGAGCGAGGCTCAACCTCGTGCCCGAAAGGAAGAAGTCAAAATCATGGCAACAGCAAACACTGAAGCAATCGTCGCAACCGTCCGCGAGGGCAAGTTCAACAAGAATGCCGCTCGGCGGGTTCGCGTTGCAGGCAAGATTCCCGCCGTTATCTACGGTGCGGGACAGGATGCGGTTGCGGTCACGGTTGACCCCCGCGCCATTACCAGGATTCTGCACTCCGATGCAGGCCACAACACGATCTTCGACTTGAATGTCGAGGGTTCAGGCGTTGTGAAGGCCATGATCGTGGACTGGCAGAATGAGCCCATCAAGGGGAAGCTGCTGCACATCGACCTGAAGCGGATTGCAATGGATAAGACGATGCGCGTCTCCGTGCCGATTCAGCTGGTCGGCGTACCGACGGGTGTGAAGAACCAGGGCGGAATCCTTGAGCACATCGTGCGTGAAGTTGAAGTCGAGTGCCTCCCGGGCGATATCCCGAGCCACCTGGACGTCGATGTCACGGGCCTCGAGCTGCATGGGATCATTCACATCTCCGACCTGCCGCACTCGGGCAGCGTCAAGTTTCTCGGCGACGAGAACGCGACTGTGGCCCACGTCACGATCATCAAGGAAGAGGCGCCTGCTGCTGATGCAGTGGTCGTTGCACCGACCGAGCCTGAGGTTGCCAAGAAGGGCAAGACGGACGCGGAAGCTGCTGCTCCTGACGCAAAGGCTAAGAAGTAGGGTTTAGGAATAGGGTGTAGGGAGTAGAAGATAACTCCCTACGCTTGATTTGGAGTTGTGGCGTGAAGCTGATTGTCGGACTTGGAAATCCTGGTATCGAATATCAGTTCACGCCGCACAACGCCGGGTTTCTGGCGGTAGACCGGATCGCAGAAGACTGCGGTGTGGTGCTGGCGAACCGGCGGGGCAAGGCATTGACGGCAAGGGCAAGACTTGCAGGGCAGGACGTTCTGCTGGTGAAGCCTGAGACATATATGAACCTGAGCGGGCTTTCGGTAGCCGCACTGGTGAATGAGTTTGAGATTGCCGAACCGTCGCAGGACATCATCGTTCTGTATGACGAGCTGGCACTTCCGCTGGGCACGATTCGGATTCGCGAGCGTGGATCGGCAAACGGGCACAACGGAGTGAAGTCGGTCTCCGGTGCGCTTGGAACGGAAGAGTGGATTCGCATTCGCATCGGGGTCGGTAAGCCGGCGCTGGCGGATGGCAGAGAAGTAAAGGCAGGCGGCAGGGATTATCTGCTGACGCCGATGCGCAAGCAGGAGCTTGCGGTGCTGGATGAAGTGCTCGACCGCGTGGAAGATGCTGTCGAGATGGTGCTGACGCAGGGCGTCGGCGCTGCGATGAATGAGTTCAACCGTCGGCCGCTGGATCCTGAAGCAGGACCGGACGAACCGAAGGGGAAGTAGAAGTTAAACGAGCTGTATTTCCAGACCGGGCTGGCAGAAGAGACGCCATCACGGTGCGAAGCAAAACTTCGCAGAAAGAAGTAAACGAATGAATCGTACTTACGAAATCATGTTCATCGTCCGGCCGGACGTTGAAGAAGCAGACCTCGACAAGCTGATTGAAGGCTTCTCGGCGAACGTCACCAATGGTGGCGGCGAGATCAAGACCGTTGAGAAGATGGGCCGCCGCCGGTTGGCCTACACCGTCCGCAAGTTCAACGACGGCTTCTACGTTCTGTTGACCATCGCTGCGGCAGGCTCGCTGATCTCTGAGATCGAGCGCCGTCTGCGCGTCTCCGAACCGGTAATCAAGTTCATTACGGTTCGCATGGACGAAGAAGAGAAGCGTCTGGCGAAGGTGAAGGCGATCCGCGACACGAAGGTGAAGCGCAGCGCACAGCCCGTTGCACAGGCTCCGCAGGCAGCGGCCGTTGCCGCTATCGAGGCTGCTGAGGAAGTTGCGCACGTCGAGGCTCCCGTTGCCGCCGAGGAAGTTGCACCCGTCGCAGCTCCTGTTGCCGCCGAGGCTGCTCCCGAGACCGCAACCGCTGTCTAGTCTTCGCTAACGAGTTCGCGCTGCCGGCTGACGCTGCATCGCTCAACGCACCACGATCGCCGTATCCCGCTTCCACTCGATCGAATTCGGATCGAATGTTCAGAGACTCCAATGCGTGTCTGGAGCGGACGAAGGCACAACGTACCTGAGAGGAAACACAATGGCTGACGAAACGACCAGCACGCAATCCACCGAGCAGCACACACCCACATCACGCCCCAGCGGGCCAGGATCGGGTCCGGGCGCACCGCGCTCCCCGCGTCCCGCAGGTGGTCCCGGCGGCGGCCCCGGTGGCCGCAAGTTCTTCCGGCGCAAGAAGGTCTGCAAGTTCTGCACCGAGAAGATCGACGCAATCTCCTACCGTGACGTTCGCCTACTGCAGGGCTTCGTCGCCGAGCGCGGCAAGATTGTTCCGCGCCGTCTGACGGGTGTCTGCACACGCCACCAGCGCCGCCTTAGCCTGGCAATCAAGCAGTCGCGCAACATCGCTCTGCTTGCCTTCGCCGCGCGCTTCTAACTTACGACATACGGGATCGGAGAAACTGCAATGGAAGTCATTCTGAAAGAAGATGTAAATAAGCTCGGACATCGCGGCGATGTGGTTAAGGTCGCGGATGGCTACGGGCGCAACTATCTACTGCCCGGCAAGCTCGCCATCGAGGCGAATGCCGCGAACAAGGCTGTGATCGAACAGATGAAGGGCTCGGCGATCCGCAAGTCCGCCAAGGAGAAGGTCGAGGCCGAGCAGTTGTCGACTCAACTCTCCGCCATCGAGCTGGTATTCGAGCGCAAAGTCGGCGAGCACGATCATCTCTTCGGTTCGGTTACGTCGGGCGACATCGCTCACGAGCTGGAGGCGAAGGGCTACAAGATCGATCGCCGCAAGATCTCGCTTGAGGATCCGCTGAAGACGATCGGCGAATACCACGTTCCCGTGAAGCTGCACCGCGAGGTGACCAGCCACGTGAAGGTGACGGTCAAGGGCGATCAGCCTGAAGCCGAAGCTGTTGCCGTCGCTGCTGAGTAATTTGTAACGAAGAAGATACAAACGCATCCGCCTTTGAGGAAACACTTAAAGTCGGATGCGTTTTTCTATTTAAATCCCAGGCGTATCGTCTTCCGACCCCTCCCCACGCCAAATCGCCCCGTTCAACGAAGAACAGAGCGCCTCACCCAAAAGTGGTACTTCCCTCCCCCCAATGGCTTGCTATGCTCGGCTCCACGAGGTGAAGTAATGAAGCTGAACCGTTTGATACTGGTATCACTAATTGGAATCTCGCTGTCCACCTCCGCCTGGGCCTGTGAACCCGGCAAAGGTGGTTTCTTCTCGTTTTTTCACCACACCGACTCCGATCACGAGAAAGACCGCGACTCTCATCATGACCACGACGGGGACAAGGACTCTCACCACGGCTGCTCCGGAGGCGATCATTCCGGCGGCGGCTCAACCACAACAACGCCACCACCCAAATAAACTCAACATCGCAAACTACCTAACCAAACAAACAAGCTGTATCCAACCGCAGTGCTTAATCATGTAGTGAGGAACAGTAAAACCCTCGGCCTAAAGAGCCGAGGGTTTTCATTGACGAGCGTACCCTAGTTGCCTAAAGCGATCTGCCCCAGTAATACGACATTCAGAACGAGAATAATCCCCACTGCCGCCCACCCAGCTATCCGCGTTCGCAGTGCGCTGGAGAAGGAGTCCATCACGGATCCCCGGCTCGTCAATACGAGTAGCGGAATCAGCGCAAACGGCAGCGTAAAGCTCAAGACCACCTGGGACAGAATCAGGATCTTCAAAGGGTCGAGTCCGATGGCGATTACCAGCAGAGCCGGAATGATGGTGATCAATCGTCGCAGAAAGATGGAGAACTTGATATCAAGAAATCCCTCGATGATCACCTGTCCGGCCATCACACCAACGGTCGACGATGACAGTCCCGAGCAGAGCAGCGCCACGGCGAACAACGTAGCCGAAGCCGGCCCCAGCAGTGGCCCCAGCGTATAGTAGGCCTCCTCGATGCTCGGCGCCTTGCCGTTGTGGACAAACGCCACGGCCGCCATCACGATCATCGCAGAGTTAATCAGCCACGCCCCATTCATCGCCACGAAGACATCGACCAGCTCGAACCGCAGAAAGCTCCGCCGCATCCCATGGCCCACCGTCTTCGGCGGCTCGGCCAGTTCCTTCAACCGCGGCTGCACCAGCGCTGAGTGCAAATAGATCACATGCGGCATCACCGTCGCGCCCAGCATTCCAACCGCAGCATACAGGCTGCCGTGGAAATCCCTGGGATCGAGCGTCGGCACTATCGTATGGAACGCCACAAGCTTCCAGTCCGGGTGTACCAGAAAAATCTCGAACCCATAGCAGAGCCCGATGATCCCGACGAAAGCCATGATCCCGCGCTCCAGCCAGCGAAACCCTGCAAGGTCCAGCGCCAGAATCAGAAACACCAGCACGGCCGAAACTAATGCCGCCACAAACAGTGCCCCTGTCCGCGACCATCCATGCGCCAGCATCGCCGGCCCGACCAGCAGATAGAACCCAAGAGCGGCACCCAGAAACTCAGCCAGATCCGTAGCAATCGCAGAACACTCCGCCGCCACCCACAGAAACAAAGTCATCGGCCGCGAAAAATGTCGCCGACAATTCTGTGGCAACGTAAGCCCCGTAACAATGCCCAGCTTCGCCGAAAGATACTGAATCAGAATGGCCATCGCGTTCGACCAAAGCAGCACCCAGAGCAGCCGGTATCCAAACAGGCTGCCGCCAAGGATGTTGGTCGCGAAGTTGCCCGGATCGATATACGCCACCGAGGCCACGAACGCCGGGCCAAAGTAAGTCCACATCTCATTCGATCGCAAATGAGGCAGAAACTTCTTCGGACTAATTAGAACATTAGCCATGCCTAAATATTACCTTAAATGCTAAGCTTAATCAGTACGAGCCATGGCAAATATTTCTTCGAAGCCGCTGCCCATCGATCCAAAGCACGGAATCCCCACAGGCAGTGAGGCTGTCGACGATTACCTCAAAGCCATCTTCAAACTAAGCGGACGCGAAGAGCGACAGGTTTCGAGCACAGAGATCGCCGTTCATCTGGCCATCACCGCGGCCTCCGTAACCAATATGCTGCAAAAGCTCGCAGCGTCCGAGCCGCCGCTCGTTCTCTACAAAAAACACCACGGCGCCACGCTGTCGAAGGCGGGAAAGAAGCGCGCGCTCGAGATCATTCGTCATCACCGGCTCCTCGAAACCTTCCTGCATGAAGTCCTCGACTATCCCTGGGACGAAGTCCATCTCGAGGCCGAACGCCTGGAACACTTCATCTCCGAGCGCTTTGAGGAACGAATCGCGGCGAAGCTCGGCCATCCCGAGTTTGATCCTCACGGCCACGCTATTCCCGCTTTGGACGGCTCTCTACCGGTGAGCGAGCCGCAGGCACTGTCGCAACTGGTGCCCGGGCAGGCCGCCAAGGTAGCCAGTGTCTCCGACAAGGATCCAGAGATGCTCCGTTATCTCGCAGCGCAGGGAATCCGCCCCGGAGTGTCGGTGACTCTTACGGAGCAGCTCCCTTTTAAGGGCTCCTATCAGGTTCGCGTCGGGCGGCCAGCGAAGCTTACGCTTCTCAGCGAATCGCTCGCCGATGCAATCTCCGTGAAGACGCCTGAATCTCGTTGATGCACCTACCTGCTCTGCCTTTCATCGACGCTAAGCGGGCCTGCACCAAAGTATGTGAGTAACAGCGCGGCTCCAAGCATGGACAGATTCTTGCCAAACATGGAGACTTGCACGCGATGCAGATCAGGATCTCCCACTCTCCAAAAAGAGTGCATCATCAGCGTTACCGGAACGAGAAAGGCAACCAGAATCCAGGCTCCCCATCGAGCTTTGTACCCGGTAGCCACACTGAGCCCTCCCAGGACGATCATCGCTCCTGAGAGCGGTACGAGGAGGCCAGCTAACGGCGTGCCCAGATCGGCAGCGTGCTGGATACCCTCGTGCGTGAAGTGTCGCGGTGCAGCGAGGATGAAGATGAGAGCGAACAAAACGCGGCCGGCAAGAACGAGGTAGCGCATTCCAGATCCTCCATCGTTTCGGAAAGGCCAATACTAAAACGTTGGTGATACATTTATCACTATAGGACTTCAGACGCAATGCATTTTTTGTTGAAACGGGCGAATGCTCGGCTAGTGTTCAAGGAGGCTTGCAACTCGCTGCACCAGCACTTCGATCACCACGGCTTCGTCGAGGCCGAGATTTGTCAGTTCTCCCTGCGCAATGGCATCGCAGGAACGCTCCATGGTGTAGATGTGAACCGCGTCTTGTTCACGGCTTTGATGCCGGGTGTTCATGTTCGTGCGGAGCTGCGCCATCAGGTCGAGTTGCCTGCGCCTCTGTTCGCGGTAAAACCGTCGAACGACGGCATCGGCAAAGACCAGTTCGAGCAATGAAGCGCGCAGGCCGCGCCACCGCGTATGAAAGTCGACTTGAAGTTCGACCAGCCTTCGGGCCAGGTCGTGCGGCTCGCCTCCCAGGGCAAGCTCGACCTGAAACGCCTGCCATTCCGAGATGATCCATGCTTCGTAAGCCGCGAGGAAGATGTCGCGCTTCTCTTTGAAGTGCTTGTAAAAGGTGCCGGGAGAGTAGCCTGCCTCTCTGGCAATTCGATTTGAATCGGTCCCGTGGTAGCCGGCACGATTGAAGAGTCTGGCTGCTGCCGCTATGAGTCGCTCGCGCGTCTCCGCTGGGGTGCCACGTCGTGGCCGAGGACCGCGAAGAATCTTTTTTTCAGGATTTGCCTTTGTCGTTTTCTTGAGCATCGGACTTAGCTTATTGATTGAAGTATCATTTGCAACCTACCATTCAACCTGGACAGTGCGCCAACCTGATTGCGACGGACTACCAGTATTACTGACACACAGCTGCAGATGCTACGCTCAAAGTCTATGAAGATTCTGGTCATCGGTGGTGGAGGGCGGGAACACGCCATAGTCTGGTCGCTGCTCAAGTCCGCGGACGTAACCGAGGTCGTATGCGCTCCGGGCAACGGAGGCATCGCGCAGACTACACGCTGCGTTTCGGTTGATGTGACTAACCTTGAATCGATGCTCGCCGTAGTGGAAGCCGAGCGACCGGCGCTTACCGTGGTCGGCCCTGAGGTTCCCCTCGCGCTTGGTTTAGTCGATGCGCTCGAGCAACGTCGCATACGCGTCTTCGGTCCGACGAAGGCCGCCGCCCGCCTGGAATCGAGCAAGGCCTTCGCCAAGGCATTCATGCAGCGGCACGGTATCCCCACCGCCGCTTACGCTGTGTGCACCAACATCGATCAGGTGCGGCAGCAGCTTCTGACCTTCGCGCTTCCGGTCGTCGTGAAGGCCGATGGCCTGGCAGCAGGCAAAGGCGTCGTCATCTGCAATACACGTCTTGAGGCCGAGACCGCAGCGGCGGAGATGTTCTCTGGCTCTCTGCTTGGCACGCAGGAGACCGAAGTGGTTCTCGAGGAATTTCTGACCGGCGAAGAGCTCTCCTTCTTCGCTCTCTGTGACGGCACTCACGCCGCGCCTATTGCCGCCGCGCAAGACCACAAACGCGTGGGCGAAGGGGATATCGGCCCCAACACCGGCGGCATGGGAGCCTACTCGACCGACGGCTTGTTGACTGCCGCCATGCGTCAATGGCTCACTACCAACGTCGCGCAGAAGGTCGTAAGCGGGATGAACTCCGAGGCCACGCCCTTCAAGGGCATCCTATTTTGCGGCATCATGATGACGCCGCGCGGGCCGATGGTCCTCGAGTTCAACACCCGCTTCGGCGACCCCGAGACTCAGGCAATTCTCCTGCGCATGGAGACCGATATCCTCGACCTTCTGAACGCCTCCATCGACGGCAACGCAGTTCTGCTTAGCGTCAAAATGCGCCCCGGAGCGAGCGCGTGCGTCATCGTGGCCAGTGGTGGCTATCCGGGGAAATATACGTCGGGCAAGCTTATTCAAGGCATCTCCACGCCACCACCTGACGATGTGGTCATCTTCCACTCCGGCACCGCGACCAAGAACGGCCACCTCGTTACCGCCGGCGGCCGCGTCCTCGCCGTAACCGCTGTAGCGCCCGATCTCCGCACCGCATTGGACAAGGCCTACGCCGAGATCGCAAACATCTCCTTCGAAGGCATGCAGTATCGCCGAGACATTGGCCATCGCGCCCTAAAACAGGAGCAGTCGTGAGTCATCTTGCCCTTACCGCTGAAGAAGTCCTTGCCTGGCACGAAAAGAATAGCAATAACTGGAAGCAGCTTCTGACCGAACATCCGGAGGCACTCTCCTTTCCCTGCGATATCGCGCAGACCAAAACGGTTGGCGAACTTCTGCAGCACGTCGTCGCGGCAGAGCTCCGATATGTCGAGCGCCTATCCAATCTCCCCGCTAGCGACTACGCCACCATTCCTTTCGACTCGGTCGAAGCCATCTATGCCACTCACGACCGCGCCACTGCCCTCTTTCAGCAACTGCTCGCGTCGGACACGATCGATTGGAACGAGCGCATCGATTACGTCACTCGCACTATGGGTCCGGCGCGGTCGGCGCGTAAATCGATCCTCTTCCACGCCCTGCTGCATGCCTCGCGCCACTATGCGCAGCTCGCTACGATCCTTCGCCAACATGGCATCAAACCAGGCTGGCCCATGGACTACATCTTTATGGACATCGAGAAAGTCTAATTCGGGCGGATAGCGCCTGATCAATCGTTTTAGCGGGCGGTTCGATACCTTTGACAGCCGCATGGTACGTCCACTAGAGTGGTCGCCATGCGAAGAGCCGCCGCCGCACTCCTTCTCACAGTCTCGTGTTTCACCTATTCGCAGCAGCGTCCCGCCATCACCGGCATTGCGTTTATGCGCATGTATGCCGCCGATCCCGCCACCTCTGCCAACTTCTACGGCAACACTCTCGGCTTCGGCCATGCGGAAAACAACGGCATCACCAGCTACACCGTCAACGATCTTCAGTGGCTTGAGGTCGAACCTCTTCCCTCACCCGCGCCTGCATCTCGCCTTGCTGCCGTCGCCTTTACCACTCGTGACGCGGCCGCGCTTCAGAGCTATCTCAAAGCCCACTCCGTGCCTATCGCGGAGCCGCTGAAGAATGGAAGTTTCGGCGTTCACGATCCTGAAGGCAACCTGATCATCTTCGTGCAGGAAGGAACGCATCCCAAGGGTTTGCCTGTCGCATCGCCGAACGCGACCTCCAGTCGCGTCATCCACGCCGGCTTTCTCGTCAAAGACCGCGCCACAGAAGATCGTTTCTTCCGTGACATCCTCGGCTTCCGTCCCTATTGGTTCGGCGGACAAAAGGATGGGCAGATCGACTACGTCAGCCTTCAAACACCGGAAGGCACCGACTGGCTCGAGTACATGCTCAACGTTGGCCCCGACCCATCTCTTCAGAAATATGGTGTCGTCGATCACTTCTCGCTCGGCATTACAAAGATGGGCGACGCCGTCGAAGCTTTGAACCGCAACCACTGCGAAGGTCCCAACTGCACCAAGACGCAGATGGGCCGCGACGGCAAGGTTCAGCTCAATCTCTTCGACCCCGATCTCACCCGCGTCGAATACATGGAGTACCAGCCCTCCGGAACAGTCTGCTGCTCGCCCTTCACCGGCAAGCATCCCACCGACACCGAGTCTCGATAGCAACAATTTAGCCGATAGCAATACCTCAAGGAGATTCATGTCCTCACGCCGCGACTTCCTCCGCCTCTCCGCTCTGGCCACCGCCGCGGGCTGCGCTCTCGGTCCCATCGGCAAAGCCTTCGCCGCACCTGCCACAGAAGGCCTCGTCTATGGGGTTCAACTGTTTATGGTTCGCCGCCAGGCACCGAAGGATCTCGCCGGTGTGCTTCGCGCCATCCGCCAGATCGGCTACACGCAGATCGAACTCTATCCCATCGTCTACAGCCATCCTGCACCCGAGCTGCGCCGCATCGTACAGGATGCTGGCCTCAGCTCCGCCTCCGCGCACTTCGACTACGAAGGCTTTGAATCGAAGATCGACTACGGACACCAGCTCGGCCTGGAGTACATGGTCTGCCCAATGCTACCGAAGAACCTTTGGACTTCAGCCGAAGGTTTTCGCGAAGCCGCCACAAAGTTCAACACCTGGGGCAAGCTCGTCCACGACGCCGGCATGACCTTCGCCTTCCATAATCACGATTACGAGTTCAAGCCGCAGGGCAAAACTACCGGCTTTGCTGAACTCATGCAGCAGACCGATCCAGCTCTCGTAAAGCTCGAGTTCGATCTCTATTGGCTCACGCAGGGCGGACAAGATCCCGCTGCAATGCTCACGAAATACGCCAACCGGGCGCGCCTCGTGCATCTCAAGGATCGCAAACCAAACGCGCCTATCAGCTACGACATGGAAGCCAGCTCAGAACACTTCACGGAGATTGGCAAAGGAACCGTCCAATGGCCCGCGCTGCTCTCGCAGGCCCACAAACAAGGCATCAAGTACGCCTTCGTAGACCAGGACGAAACCTCCGAGCCCGTCCTCGAAAGCCTCAAGGAAAGCTACACCTACCTCCGCACCCTGAAGGTATGAGCATAGAGCAATCGCGCTAGCATTTGGCACAGGCCGCCAATTAGATCTGCTTCTGTCGTTGCCACTGCCCGTTTCTTTTGTTTGTCATCCCGCAGGGATCTGCTTCTGTTCTTGCCGTTGTTTGTTCTTACACCATCATCCTGAGCGAAGCGAAGAACTCCTCTATTTCGGCTGTTGCTTTTGCCTTTGCTTCTGAGGTAGGCCCCGGCTTTAACCCGGGCCTCAAGGGCCAACGAAATACAGGGCTTTAGCCCCTGAGGTGTGCTTTCCTGTCCTCGTGGCTCCACTCAAACGCGCAAAGAAATGTCTTCAGGCAATCGTAACCGCAGGCAAAATCTCCGTTACATCCACCCACTGCGTCGGATACTCCCCTGTATAGCACGCCGTGCAGAATGAAGCCGGAGAAAGCCCCTCGGAAGACTCGCCGATAGTACAAGCATGTGTCAGCCCAGGCAGCGAGAGATACGCCAGCGAATCCGCCTCGATAAACTCGCATATCTCCGCAACGGATTTATTCGCTGCGATCAAATCCTTCTTGCTGGGCGTATCCACTCCGTAAAAACAAGGAGAAATCGTAGGCGGACAAGAGATCCGTAGATGCACTTCCTTCGCACCAGCCGCACGAACCATCCGTACAATCTTTCGCGAGGTCGTTCCCCGGATGATCGAATCGTCGATCAGGATGACGCGCTTCCCTTCCAACAGACTCCGCACCGGATTCAACTTCATCCTTACGCCAAAGTCGCGAACCCTCTGCTCCGGCTGAATAAACGTGCGGCCCACATAATGATTTCGAATCAACCCAAGGTTGAACGGAATCCCCGATTCAGCCGCATATCCAATCGCCGCCGTAACGCCCGAGTCCGGTACCGGCACAACCAGGTCCGCAGGCACACCTGATTCACGCGCAAGCTGCCGTCCCATCTGCTCCCGCGACTGCTGCACCCACCGCCCAAAGATCTTAGAGTCTGGCCGGGCAAAATAGACATGCTCAAATACGCAGCTCGCCTGCTCCGTCGTCGTATTGAAGTAGCGGCTGGTCACGCCATCTTCCGAAACCATCACCAGTTCGCCCGGCTTCACATCGCGCTCATACTTCGCATGCAGCAGATCGAATGCACACGTCTCGCTTGCAAACACAAATGTATCGGGAGCGCCGTCGACGCCGGGAATCCGCCCCATCGACAGCGGCCTGAATCCATGCGGATCGCGAGCCGCGAAGATGCGGTTCCGCGTCATCATCACAATCGAAAACGCGCCATCCACCTGCGATAGTGAGTCCGCAATACAATCCACAAGCGTCGACTGCTTCGAGTGCGCAATCAACTGAATGATGATCTCGGAGTCGCTCGTCGTCTGGAACACCGCGCCATCGCGCTCAAGCCGTTCCTTCGAGTTCCCAAGATTTACGAGATTGCCATTATGCGCAATCGCAATCAGCCCCTTCGTGCTCTCCACCGAGATCGGCTGCGCATTCAACAGCGCCGAATCACCCGTAGTCGAGTAGCGAGTATGTCCAATCGCCATATGTCCCGGCAGCTTCGCCAGCACATCATCGGTAAAGATCTCCGATACCAGGCCCATGCCCTTGATGTCGTTCACCTGCTGCCCATCCGCGCTCGCAATGCCCGCCGACTCCTGCCCGCGATGCTGCAACGCATACAGTCCCCAGTAGGTCATGCGAGCCGCATCGGTATGACCGTACACCGCCATCACACCACACTCTTCGCGCAGCTTGTCGAACGGTGTCTCGTCGTTCTCTTCCATCTCGTCCACGTTGTTTTCGAGCAAAGTATCCATTACGCCGTTACCACCTCATCCGCCAGTTGCGTTTCCATCGCACCCGCCCACACGGCCTTCAGCGCTTTCACCGGCTCATCGATCACCGGCTTCTCATTGATCACAATCTCGTAGTTGCCCGAGGTTACATCTCCCAGGCGGAACAGCCAGACACCCGCATGATCCTTCAGCACTGCCTGAATTTCCTCGATCTTCGCGGGATCGGCTGTAGCAATCACCGACGACCCAATCTCGCTGAACAGCCGCTCTGTCAGAGCAAACGGCTCATCAGAATCAAGCCGCATCGAAATCCTCACACCCAGCTCACGCGGAAAGCAAGCCTTCGCAAACGCAACCGCGCAGCCGCCATCCGAAAGATCGCTAGCCGAATTCAACAGACCCTTCTCCGCGAGGGCAACCAAAGCCTTATGCAGAGCAGCCTCTTCCTTCAGATCCAGCACAGGAGGCGCGCCCCACAGCTCACCCAGAACACTCTTCGCAAAATCGGTCGAGCCCATATCCCGCTTAGCCTGCCGACCCTTACCCTGAAACGCCGAGAGGAACAGCACTGCATCTCCAGCCTTCCGAAACGCAGACGGCACACTCTTCGTCACATCCTCAATAATCCCCACAATGCCAAGCACCGGAGTCGGATAAATCCCCTCACCCCTGGTCTCGTTGTAGAGCGAAACATTCCCACCCGTAACTGGAGTGCCCAGCGCGATACAAGCCTCAGCAATCCCATCGATTGCATTCGAAAGCTGCGCCATAATCTCCGGCTTCTCCGGATTCCCGAAGTTCAAACAATTCGTCGCCGACACCGGAACAGCCCCGGTACAAGCGACCTTTCGCGCGGCCTCGGCAACCGCATGCATCGCCCCCAGCTTCGGGTCGAGATACGTCCATCGCCCATTGCCCGCCAACGCCATCGCCAGTCCACGGTCTCCCTTTACGGTCTCTTTCGAAGCAGCCTCAAGCGCCGCCACTCCTTCAGGAGTCGAAGCCGCAACCAGCTCCGCGACCGCCTTCTTGCCCACAAAATTCGAAGCTCCACCCGTTCCCTTGATGCGCATCACACCGGCCTCACCGCCCGGTCCCTGCACGGTGTTGGTCTGCACCATCGAGTCATACTGCTCATACACCCAACGCTTGTCGCAGATGTTCGCACTCGCCAGCAGCGTCTTCAAATCCGCCGCATAGTCCCGAGACTCATTCAACTTCGCCAAAACATCAGCAGGAGGATCCAACGGCACCGGAGCCTTCCACACACCCACAGGCCGGTGATACAGCGGAGCATCATCCGTCAGCGACTTATTCGGAATATTCGCCACCACCACGCCGCGCTGCGTAATCCGCATATTCGGTTCAGCCGTCACCTCGCCCACAATCGAAGCATCCAGTCCCCACTTCGAGAAGACATCCAATACCTCGACGGCGCGCTCCTTATCGGCGACCAGCAACATCCGCTCCTGCGACTCCGACAGCATGATCTCGTAGCTCGTCATGCCCGTCTCGCGTTGCGGCACGCGATCCAGCTCCACCATCAAACCCAAATCTCCACGAGCGCCCATCTCGCAGGTCGAGCACGTCAAACCGGCCGCGCCCATATCCTGAATCCCGAGCACCGCGCCCGTAGCCATCGCCTCCAGACAAGCCTCCAGCAGCAGCTTCTCCATAAACGGATCGCCCATCTGCACATTAGGCCGCTTTTGCTCCGAGCCTTCGGTAAACTCCTCGCTCGCCATTGTCGCGCCGTGAATACCATCGCGGCCCGTCTTCGCGCCAACGTAGATCACCGGATTTCCCACACCGGTAGCCTTCGCATAAAAAATCTCATCGCTGCGTACAAGCCCCAGCGCAAACGCATTCAGCAGCGGATTGCCGGAGTAACAGCTCTCAAACCGAGTCTCTCCACCCAAATTCGGAACCCCAAAACAGTTCCCGTACCCAGCCACGCCATGAACCACACCCGTAGCAATCTGGTGGTTCCGCCGCCGCAATGCCTCATCCGGCTCCGCTTCATCCAGCGGCCCAAACCGCAGCGAATCCATCACCGCTAGCGGCCGAGCATTCATCGTAAAGATGTCCCGCAGAATCCCGCCCACACCCGTAGCCGCACCCTGATAAGGTTCGATATAGCTCGGGTGATTATGCGACTCAATCTTGAACGCGCACGCCCACCCATCGCCCACGTCGATGATCCCGGCGTTCTCGCCCGGGCCCTGCACCACGCTGCCCGGTCCGCTGGTTCTCTCACCGCGTGTCGGCAATCGCTTCAAATGCACCCGCGAAGATTTGTAGGAGCAGTGCTCCGACCACATCACAGAAAAAATCCCCAACTCAGTCAGGGAAGGGGTACGTCCAAGCGCCGCTTCAATGCGCGTGTACTCATCCGGCGTGATGCTGTGCTGCTTGAGCAGCTCCGGCGTAATCGTAGCTGGGGAGGGGGTACCGCTGGCTTGCTGAACTAGCTGATTTGGCATGGCTCGCTATTAAGATTGTCGCACGCTTAGACCAAATCAGCCTCAAAGCCCTAGCTCCCCGTGCTCCCAAACCCCGCAGCTCCCCGCGGAGCCTCCGCGAGTTCCGTAACCTCTTCAAACTGCGCCTCAATCCGCTCCACGATCCGAAGTTGCGCGATCCGGTCCCCTCTCTTCACCTCGACAGCCACCGGGCTAAGGTTCGTCACCACAACCTTGATCTCCCCGCGATAGCCCGGATCGATCACTCCGGCCAGCGTCGTCACTCCCCGCACAGCCAGCCCTGACCGGTCTTCCACCAGCGCCCCATGTGTCGCCGGAAACTCCAACGCAATCCCCGTCGACACCGGCAGCGTCACTCCGGCCTCAATCACTACTGCTTCCGCCGCATACAGATCGGCAGCCAGATCTCCAAATGCCCCTACATGCGCATACCGAGGCAACTGCGCCTCAGCCTTCAACTTCAACGCCTTAATCCGAACCAAAACCTTCACCTCACGAGATCGAAACAATAGTCCCAGTCTACCGCCGCAGGAAAACTTAGTACCGATAACACTGATTTATCAAGCCATGCCTTTGCATCCTTAAAGAATCAGCGTCATCAATACGGAACCCTGAATGAAGTGAAAGAAGAAGTAGCCTTCGATTCGCTTCCAGCAAAAGTTCAAAGCGCCCTAACGGCGAAGGCGGCCGGTGCGAAAATCACCAAGGTCGAGTCGCTCACCAAGCAGGACAAACTCGTCGCCTACGAAGCAGTCATTCTGAAGGGAACAAAGAAGAAAGAGATCCAGGTCGGCCCCGATGGTGAAAAGCTCGCCCACGAAGAGTAGTCCTACGCCGCACGAAGCAGAAACCGTCAGCCGACATTCTGCCGATTCGGCTGATGCGCCTTCGTCACCCCGCCCACAATCTGGTTCCACGTCACCACCCACGGCACCACCAGCGAAAACACTAGCCTCGCCATCCACACACCAATCGACATCTTCCGAATTCCACGCCAATCCAGCCGAAATGCAAAATAAACCTCCAGCGCAAGGATCAGTACAAACGGGATCACCGTAAACGGCAGGGCCGCTACCGCAAGCACCTCCACCACGCAGCGCATCAGGTTACGCATCAACCGCGCCGGCCTCACCCCCATTGCGCCATCCGCAATCGCATAGCGCGCAAGCTGCTTCACCGCCGACTGGAACGTATACCGCGGCCGATACACTGCCTTCGCCCGCGCCGCAAACGCCGGCGTTACCGTAGCCCGCACCCTCTGGTCGAACAGTGTGTCCTCCCCAAAAAACACCGTCTCCGGAAATCCGCCCACTCGCTCCCAAAGCTCTTTCTTGAACGCCATCGACCGCGCCGTGCACGACTTCGTCGGCTCATCCGCGCTCAGCTTCACCCCAAAGAACGGAGCCGAAGCAATATCCCAAACCGTCGCATCCGCAACATCGACGCACGATCCCCCCACCGCATACTCCGCCCCGCCCTCAAGAATCGGCGCGGTGAGCCTCCCCAACCAGTCCGGCCCATACGTACACCCCGCATCCGCACACGCGATTACATCCGACGCGGCCGCCCGAATCCCCACATTCCGCCCCCGCGCAATCGGCCCCGACGAATACTTCAAGCTGCAGCTCTCATCGCGAATCGCAACCAGCGTCGGATACCTCTCCCGCGCCGCAACCAGCCATTCCCACGTTCCATCTGTCGATCCGCCATCGACGACAATTACCTCAACCGCAGCCATCGTCTGCCCCGACAGCGTCGAGACAAGTCCACCAATATCCTTCGCCTCATTCAGAACCGTAGCCACTACACTCACACGCGACATCGTCACTCAACCCCGGCACAGCCGCGTCGAATCGCAGCTACCCACCAGACTATCGCACCAAAAAGCATCGGCCCCACTCACGCAGGACCGGCGCCACCTGTCTTTGCCTCCTATTCCCTATCCTGCCTCTAAAAATCCACCCGAAGCGCCAACTGTCCCGTCCGATTCCCCGCATTCTCCGCCGTCTGCGGGCCAATCAATGCACCAAACGTCGACGGACTATCCACCACCGTCGCTGGCGGAGCAAAGTTCGTATGGTTCAGCACATTCGTAAACGTCGACTCAAACCTCGCATGCACTCTCTCCGTAATCAGAAACACCTTCGCCACGCCAAGACTCACCGCCGCCGTTCCCGGCCCCTGCAATATGCCGACGCCCGCATTGCCAAACCGCCCCGCACCCGCAGGAGTCGGCGCAAACGCCGCCAGGTTGAAGTACTGTGCCCGCGATTGCCCAGCATAGTAATTCTTCGACACCATATCCGGCCGCAGTATCGCGCCACGGTTCGCCACATTCGTATTCGATTGGTCCGCAGCCGCACTGATGCTCGGCGTCTGCCATGGCCCCGTCTCCAGCAGCGTCACATTGTTCACGTCCCACCCGCCCAGCAGCACATCCCTCCAACCGCCGCCATTCATCCACGTGCGGCCCTGGCCAAACGGAAGCTGATACAACCCCGTCAGCAGCATTCGGTGACGCCGCGTACCCTCCACGTTGCCGTAGTTCTGCGCAATGTTGAAGCGATCGGCAACCGGCACCCCATAGTTCACCTCGCCCGCAAACGCACTCGGAGCATCGCCCTGGTTGTCCGCCTCGTTCTTCGCAAATGTATAGTTCGCGTCGAAGTACAAGCCATGTGCCATCCTATGCGAAGCCTCTAATTCAAACGCGCCGTAGTTGGCCTTCCCCGCATTGAACGTGCTGTAGAGCGTCGTCCAGTTCTGATACGGAAGCTCGCTCGCCGAATAAGGCGTCGTACTCGCCGCAACCTGGTTCAAATCCTCCGTCACACTCAGCCTGTACGTATGCATCCCCACATAGCTCGCGCGCAGCGCCGTGGCATCATTCAGCTGCCGCTCCACCGTTACGCTCCACTGGTTGGACTGCGGGTCGCGATAGTTCGGATCGACGCCTTGATCCAGCCCCCCGCCGCCATACTGCACCCCAGCCACCGGAGGAGCCGTCTGCGGAAATTGAATCAGCGGATGCGTCCCACTCTGATCCGTCACCACGGTGTTCGAATACGTGTGCAGATTCGACGTTGGATTACCGCTGTTATTGAACGACAGCGGCCCCAGATTTGTCATCGTATACACGCCAAACCCCGCGCGCAGCACCGTCTTCGTATCGTTGAACGGCCTGTAAGCAACCGAAACCCGAGGCTGAAAATTCCCCTTATAGCTGTTCCGCAAACTCTGTGGAAGCCCATCCTGACTGGCCGTCACATATTTCGTACAAGGCAACGCCGTGTTGTTCAAATTGCACGCATTGAACGATTGCTGAAACGCCAGATTCGAGTTCTGCAAATTATTCTTCGCCAGATAGCTCGCAAGTTCATCCGGAACCACAATCGAATTCGTCCTCTGATCGAAGTTCGCCGCATTCCCTCCATCCAGGTTGAAGCCCGGCAACACCTGCCAGCGCAGGCCATAGCTCACCGTCAGCTTGCTTGAAATCTGATAGATATCCTGCGCAAACACACTGTACTGCGTCGCCGATCCGGAGACATCGGGACTCGAAACCGCAAAGAACAGCGTAGTCGGCGCACCTTCAAGAAAATCTCCAAAAGCATTTCCCGTAAAGTTCGGCTGGAAGGTGAATGATCCAAAGTCATCCGAAGGCAAAAACAGTTCCGTGTCGGCGTACCGCACCCTGCGGATATCAACGCCGCCCTTCACCGTATGCCTGCCCAGCGTATACGTCACGTTGTCGCTGAACTGCATCGTCTTCGACTGCGTCACTCCCGTCTTGTCCCGCCCAATCGGCGTCAGCCCCGTGCCCGCACTGAAGTTGAACATCGGAAACGCATTCGTCGTCGGATGCTGGCTAATGTCAACGCCCTGCAGATTCAACTGCTGCAACGCACTCGCCCCCGAAACCGGGAACCCAACATCCGTAGTCACATTCGTAAACCCAAACCGAAACTCGTTCAGCAGCCTCGGCGTGATCGTAAACGTATCCGACACCAGCAAACTCCGGTTATGAATACTGTCCACATCATTCGGCAGAAACGGATTGGCGAAATCCGACGTAATGTTCTTCCGGCTGAACCGCGCATAGGCCGAGTTCCTCGCACCAAACGTCTGGTCGATACGGATATCCGCACCGTCCGTCCGCGCCGGCGTCGACTGGAAGTTCTCATAGTTGAATCCGCTCTGTCCCGAAACATTCGGCAGCGGGTAGTAGTTCAGCAAAGCCTTCGCCGTAGCGCTAATGCTCGCCTGCGGAATCACCACGTTGCTGCCGAATCCGCTCAAGTCGCCGTTTCTCTCGGCCTCCGTCGGCACTAGAAGTTGCTGCGCCACCGCCGTCGTGCGCCTGTTCCCTTCATAGTCGAAGAAGAAGAAAGTCTTATCTCTACCGTTATAAAGCCACGGCAAAATCACCGGTCCACCCAGCGATCCGCCGAACGTATTGAACTTCTTCGGAGCCTTGCCCGAGAAACCATACGGGCTCGCATCCAGCGCCTGGTTCTGCAGATACTCAAACAGGCTGCCGTGAATATTATTGGTTCCGTTCTTCGTCGTGAACGTCACATCGCCCACCTGCGAGAACTCCGCGCTGTTGTTGAAGGCCGTCACTTTCACCGCCGAGATCCCCTCCTGCGAGGGATAGGCATCCTGCAACGCGCCATTCTGCCGCACATTCGCCGTTGAAATACCATCGACTGAAAAGTTCACCATCGATGAACTCGCCCCGCCCAGCGCTATATTGCCCTGGCTGTCCATCTGCACGTTCGGCGACAACGCCAATGCACCCAGCGGACTCGTCGTCGTCGCCCGGTTATTCAGCGGCAGCTGCATAATCTGCTGGTTGTCCTTCGAGTCCCCAATCGCCGCATTCTCACTGTTGATCTGGTCGGCCCCCGCGCTCACCTCCACCGTCGAGGTCTGCGCTGCCACCGTCATCACTACGATCAGCCGTACATCCTGCCTCGCTTCAACCGTTACACCGTTCATCACGGTCTCCGCAAAGCCGCTCATCGCCGCTCGCAGGCTGTACTTGCCCGGCTTCACATTCTCAATCGTGAAACCGCCATCGGCGTCGGCCTTGGTCTGCCGGTCGATGTTTTCATCCAGGCTATGCAGCGTAATCTGCGTCTCCGGCAAAACCGCCCCGGAGCCATCCTGCGCGATTCCCCGAACACTTCCAAACGTCGACTGCGCCATCGCTATTCCCGGTCCAACCAGAGCAAGCACAATCAAGAGAAGAAGCGAGAAAGCACGTACTGTTGCGTTGGCAAGTCCATCAAATCCCCGCGTGCGGGTGTAAATCCTGTCGTTCATGTTGTCCTCGATCGCTGCTCAGGCGATAAAGCCCAGCAGCTAACGCAAGAACAACAGTTGGCGAGTAAAAAAACCGTTCAACTCACATAGAGCTTCTGTAGAGAACCCATAAAGAAGCCATAAACCTCCGGCCCTGTCACTGAAACAAGCCTCTCGCGTCAGATTGGGATAACGGGCACTGTCGCCAGTGGCTCTGGGCTTGCCGTGGGCAACAAGGCGATCACCGAAGATTCTTACTGTCGGTGTCGCCTGTCGGGAGAAGACGCGCTATTATGGGTAACTCGCTGGCGGCCCCCAATAGCTGTACCCGGTAAAAGTACGCTCATCATCACTAGCAGATGAGAGGCAAAGCTCGATGCCTTTCTCCGATGGAGAGAAGAAAATGATCAAGACTTTCCTGAACCAGCTCTTGGCCGCGACATTATCCGTTCTACTGGTCCTCCCCGCTGTGCCAAGGCAAGCTGCCGGCCAGCAACCACCAGCACCCACAGGATCGTCAGAATATTCGGGACAAGGAGCACCCCTGTCTGCGGAGGAGTTGCAACAACTGGTGGCACCGATTGCGCTGTATCCTGACGCTCTCGTTGCCCAGATTCTTGGAGCCGCGACCTTTCCCGACCAGATTACTCAGGCGAACAATTGGTTGCAGCAGAACAAGGGTCTCACCGGTTCGGCTCTGATGCAGGCCGTTGATAAGCAATCGTGGGATCCGAGCGTGAAGGCGCTCACACAGTTTCCTTCGGTCCTGGACAACATGGTGAAAAATCTCAGCTGGACCTCGGCCCTGGGAGAGACGTACCACACGCAGGCCGCCGACGTGATGGCTGCGGTGCAGGCCTTGCGCGCCAAGGCAAAGGCTGCCGGCAACCTGAAATCAGGTTCACAGATTACAGTCGTGCAACAGTCGCCGCAGGTGATCGTGATTCAACCAACCAATCCTCAGGTGGTCTACGTTCCACAATACAACCCCACGGTTGTCTACGGGGCTCCGGTTACGACGCCGGGATACAGCACTGCAGCCGTGGTGACGACGGCCGTGCTTGCATTCGGAGTTGGTATCGCAGTGGGAGCTGCGATCAACAATAGTTGTTGCGGATGGGGTTACAGCTACTGGAACTGCAATTGGCACGGCGGCGCGGTTGTTTACAGAAATAACGTCTACTACGGAAACGCCGCGTGGCACGGCGGCTTCTATGGTTCCACTGCAACCGCCTACGGTCCATACGGCGCCGCGCGGGTTGGGACTGCCTATAACCCGTCCACTGGAACGTATGCCCGCGGCGCAGCTGTGGCAACCCCGTACGGCACCCAAAGAGCGGGTCAGGCGTACAACCCAAACACCGGGGCGTATGCCGCGACGCATCAAGTGTCCAACGCCTATGGCAACTACGGAAGCTCGGTCGTCTCAAAGAACGGCAACACCGCATACACGCAACATCAAACCACCGCGCAAGGGTCTGTGGGAACGGTACAGACTTCGGCGGGAGGGAAAGGTGTTGCCGCTTCAGGCGCGTATGGCAATAGCGGTGCCGTGGGACAAACCGCAAATGGCAACAAGTATGCCGCAGCAAACGGCAATGTCTACAAGAACACAGGGAGCGGCTGGAACCAGACCCAGGGCACTCCCCATAACACCTCAAGCTACTCGGGAGCTAACTCGGCTGCTGCTCGCGGCTATGGAGGGCAGGAAAGGAGCAGCGGGTCCTCAGCCTTTGGCGGAGGAGGCAGCGGAGGCGGTTGGGAATCCCGGCAGGCGAGTGCTCGTGGTTCGGCAAGCCGGGGTGGCGGTGGCGGCCGTCGCAGATGAAGCCAACGGCGAAGTCACATTAGTGGGCGCTTAGTAAAGATTTACGGACGAAGTTTTGGAGGATGGAAATGTCGCTCAACCACCGCAGAATTGCGTTTACGATTCGGCTACTGCTTCTGACGATCATCCTTCCCCTTGCGGCCTGCAAAAAATCCGAGGCGCCCGACAAACCTTCGATTAGCGTGTTTGTTTCCCCAGACGACGCGGGGAATGCGCTGCTGGCAGCGGCAAAGTCTGGCGATCAAAATGCACTGCTGGCAGTCTTCGGTCCGGATTCGAAGGAGATTATCTCCTCCGGCGATGCCGTGGAGGATAAGAATGCCGTCAACGCATTCGTGACAGGGTATGGTGTGATGCACCGTTGGCGCAGGATGCCGGACGGCTCCCAGGCACTGCTGGTCGGAGCCGACAACTTCCCCTTCCCGATCCCGCTAAAGAAGAATGGGGAAGACAAGTGGTTCTTCGACACGGCTGCGGGCAAGGATGAGGTCCTCAACCGCCGTATTGGCCGGAATGAACTGGCAATCATCGACGCTAGTCGAGCTGTGACAGACGCCCAGGCCGAGTACTACTCGCAGCCTCACGATGGCGAAAAGACGAAACAATTCGCGGCGAAGTTCATCAGCGACCCGGGCAAGCAGAATGGCTTGTACTGGAAGGCGTCCGATGGGCAGCCCGCAAGCCCGCTTGGGCCGCTGGCGGCCTTCGCAACCGCTGAAGGATATACCGCAAAGCCCGAGGGACACACGGCGTTCCACGGATACTACTTCCGCATGCTCAAGGGGCAAAGCGATAAAGCGCCGGGCGGCGCGAAAGACTACATGGTCGATGGGAAGATGACTCGCGGATTCGCCCTCGTCGCCTATCCTGCGGAGTACCGCAACTCAGGCGTGATGACCTTCATGATCGATCAGGATGGCGTGCTGCTCCAAAAGGATCTGGGAAAGACCACGACACAAACGGCAACCGCAATGAGCCAGTTCGATCCAGATCCAGGCTGGGCCATCGTAGAATAAGGAATGGATTACGCCGATCACGGCAGAGAGCGGTAATCCGAGTCGCCCCGACCCCGTTACCTCCAATTTGCGTGCATTTCCTGTCCACAAAACGCCACAAACATGTCACATTTACCACGCATTTAACCGCGTTCTGCACCCCTAAAATCCCCGTTTTTCGGGCAAATTACCCTTCTCACCACACCCAAAAAAATCCGTTCCTTATTTGACCCTCAAGCCGGAACGCGATACACTTTTTAAGTTTGGCGCTGCAACCCGTGTGTCTCCATCTCAAGGGTTGCAGGGACGACAGGTTAGAGCCCGGCGGTCAGCTCACAAAGGACTGCGATGGTTCGGCCGGTTGGCTTGATGCAGTGCTCCTGTATGCGCCCCATGCAGCACAATTCATGAAGGAAGCGGTCAGCGCGCACCAGCGCCACGCTTGAGGTTTTAGCTATGTACGCAGTCATCCGCACCGGCGGCAAACAGTACCTGGTCTCGCCAGGCGAGAAGTTGAAGATCGAAACCACAGCCCACGAAAACGGCGCAGTCGAGTTCTCCGACATCCTCGCCATCAGCGGCGAAGAGGGCAAGTTCGAGTCCGATCTCACCGGCGCAAAGGTAACCGCAACCGTCGTCGGCGAAGGCCGCGCTAACAAGATTCTCGTCTTCAAGCTCAAGCGCAAGAAGCAGTACAAGAAGATGCAGGGTCACCGCCAGAACTTCGTTGAAGTCAAGATCAACGAGATCTCGGTCAACGGCAAGAGCTTCAAGGCTTAAGACTTTATTTTCATAGCGCTACAGCCTGAGGGCGGCGCGAAAGAGGCAATCGAATGGCACATAAAAAAGGTTTAGGTTCTTCTAAAAACGGCCGCGACTCAAACGCACAACGGCTCGGGGTCAAGGTATTCGGCGGTCAGACCATCCTCGGCGGTGGAATCATCGTCCGTCAGCGTGGCACACCGCTCAAGCCCGGCGCAAACGTCGGCCGGGGCAAGGACGACACTCTCTTCGCCAAGACCGATGGCATCGTCCGTTTCCAGGATCGTGGACAGCATGGCCGCTTTGTGAACGTCGATCCGACTGTCAATGCATAAGTGTTCCCTGTACCAGCTACAAAGGCCCTGCTTCGGCAGGGCCTTTGTGCGTCTGAGGAGCCGCAGCTATCCTCCACACATCGTAATGTGCGCGGGAAAGGACTGCTCAGGCTGCTAGGCTTGCGGGGCCTGGGCGGCGGCGGAGAGCAGCTTCTGGCTCATTGTGCCAAGGTCCGTGTTCGTCGCTGCAGCCATAAGCTCTGCTGTGGTGTCAGCGGCAACTCCTGGAACCACGGCCCGCTGCTTGGTCTGGAAGCACTGGCGGCAGAGTACCGGACGACCCTGAGTGGGCTTGAAAGGAACGGTGGTCTGAATACCGCACTCGGAGCACTCGGTTCTGGTTTCAGTGCGCGAGAGACCGGCAGCGGCCGGCCCTGAACCTGGACGCAATGCGACAGAGGAGCGCTTGGACTTGCATGGTTTGCAGCGCTTCGGGTCGTTTTTGAATTGCTTATCGAAGAAAAAGAGTTGTTCGCCGGCAGTGAAGATGAATTCTCCACCGCAGTCAGTGCAGGTTAAGAGTCGATCCACAAATTCCATAGCCGCTTCTCCCGTGGTGCGGAAAGGATGGCAACCTGAGATCCGCGTCGTTCAGGGAAGCTTCAGGTGTACTCAACCTCGATGGTCGTTCCTTACTCGGTATTGGGGCCCGGGCCGCGAATTCGCGGAGAAATTGCTGAGTTTGTCCGGTGGACAGGTCCAATCGTCAGGTCTGTCACTGCGGAGGCCGATCAATAGCGGGAGTCTATCGTCGGCGGATTTTGGTAGCCGTCTCACCAGACTTAAGTATGGGGAGACGGCTTGCCAGCTATCAGAAACGGGACTAATCCTGTTCCTTGCGGACCTTCTTGCGATTACGCTTGCGAGCGAGCGCTTCTTTTACACGCTTCTTCTCGCCTGGTTTTAGATAAAACGAGTGGCGCTTAACTTCCTTGATAATGTCTTCGGTCTGCACTTTGCGCTTAAAGCGCCGCAGGGCATTCTCAAGTGGTTCGCCTTCTTGTACTCGAACCTCTGCCAAGAAAAATACACCTCCAAACAGTCCCGGAACGGGATGTTATCAGAATACTATCTTTTTGGGGAATATTTGTAATAATCCTTGAGAAATTACGGGTAATCGCTTCTCGGGGGATAACCATGGGAATTTCCTTCGAGGGTAACCCCCTCCGGAGATCAAACTAGCAAGTCTTTTTGTTTCAAATGTTTATAAAAATTAGAAATCGTCAAAATCCTCATTCTAAAGATTTTACAGGTAAAATCCTCTTTCTAAAGGGTTTAGGTGAGCATGAAACAAACCCCGGTTTTTAGAGCCGGGGTTTTTCTGATCTATATATCTAGTTTACTTGATTGAGTGAAACTCCCTCGCAACCTGTATGTCATTTATTTTGTTCTGTTTAGATGTTTTTTGGCCTTGACAAAGAAATTTACTGGAGATTTTGGCGATTATTTCCATAAATATCTCATTTTATATGGTTTAGTCTGTTGCTTCCTGATGGTAGGACAGGGCAAATGCGCTGGCTTTCTGCGACCTAAAGATAGGCGGCGTAGAATCGGCTACATGTTGCGGAGCTATCAAGGGATTGTGCCAATTGTGCCAGCGAGTTGTTATGTCGATCCTTCAGCGCAGGTGATTGGGGATGTTGTGCTGGGGGAGCAGGCCAGCGTGTGGATGAATGCGGTGATCCGGGGCGATGTGAACTCTATTCGGATTGGAGCGAAGAGCAATGTGCAGGACTGCGCTGTGCTGCACGGTATGCGCCATCTCTATCCGGTGATTGTGGGTGAGATGGTGACGATTGGGCATAATGCCACCGTCCATGGCTGCGTGCTGGAGGATGCTGTACTGGTAGGGATTGGGGCAACGATTCTGAACAATGCGCGGATTGGAGAGGGATCGATTATTGCTGCGGGAGCGGTGATTCCGGAGCAGACGGTGATTCCGCCAAACTCGCTGGTGGCCGGGGTTCCGGGCAAGGTGAAGAAGACGCTGGGGGAGGAAGACCGGAAGATGATTCTGCAGTATGCGCAGAATTATCTGGATTACACGGCGATTTATTTGAGTGAGTTGGGCGCGCTGAGAGTGCCCGCTAAGGTTGAATCGATTCGTTGATAATTTCCGAATGGCCGACCAACCATCCGGAACGCCCGATATTTCCGTTCAGAGCTCAATGAGTGACTCGGCCTGAAGACAACAATTGAGGTTGACACTTCTGGGTTGCCAGTGATCCGGCCGGAACGCTCAATCATGACGCGAACACCGTCTCACATTATCTATCGAACTGGATCTTGCTCTGCTGCCCGCGCGGCTGCTGATAAGAACTGGACTGCCTCGGTGAAATGCGCCTGAGGGGGATCGTGAGATAACGATCAGAAAGGGTACGGCACTAAGGCGGCAGTCTGATGGGCACAGGTGGCATACGTCTCCCCAAATTGGGAATGCATCCACTCCTCCTCCCTACGGAGCTTGGCCCAGAACACGAGGAATAGCAGGACGAAAGCGATGAACCCGCGCACATGGGAGAGCGCAATCGCGGTAACATGCATCGGCGGTATGGTATCTTTTCGTGAGCCGGAATGCGGTTCGTAACGAGCATTGAGCCCAGTAAGAGGCTTAGAACGCCAAGACGTCTGGGGGTGGTTGGCGGTATGATCTTACGGCGTCTATCGGCTGCGCTGAGAATGGCGCGTGAAACTTTACGATTGTCCCCGTGGACGCCAGGAGATTTGAACCCAACACATAGCCACCTCTCGCAGAGACAGAGGGAACGTTGCCGGAGCCAACTCTTTCATTCTGTTCGTTGGACAACTACCCGAAGTCTCGTTTTGGTGACATGCATTTGCGCCTTCGCACCGATGACCGTGTTGGCCTGGCTATATCCAGAACACAGGAGCATTACATTCCTCGCCATAAAGATGCTCGAACCAGCGCAGCGCTCGCAACTCGACGCGCTATGGTCCGAGGCACGACGCGGCCATGAAAACCGATTGTGCGCTCAAATGGCCGAGTCACCGCACGGGCCAACACCTGGCTGTATTGACTTCGCTGAGTGGCCTGCCATCGCAGGCGATCACTCCTGTTCCGCTCAGGAAATGCTTCGCGACGTGCTTGTTGCCCCGTGGATTCCTAAGGTGGCAGCAATTGGTGAAAGACTCGATGTGAAACTCGCCGCTGCCAGAAGACGCGATCAGCGCGTAAATGCGGTGCGGCGTTCCAACATTGACTTGTTACGCGCAGATCCCGCCTATGTCACGCGCGCGCTGTCGAACAACGCACACTTCTTGCTCGCTCGTCCCAACTCCGCTATCGACCCCGAGTCTTATATGTTGATTGTTCTCGGGCCTGGGGCTGAACTCAATGCAGCGGGAACTTACACTTTCTACCATGAGCGCGCCCTCGCCGCTGCGGCTCGCATTGCCGAAGGCCATCTCTCTCCCGAAGCGCGCGTGGAGACTGCACTCGCTACGCTTGCCGATGAAGCCTACGCCCTGCACTTTTTGGAGGATGGTTTCGCCGCCGGCCACGTCGTCGGCAATTGGGGCACGACGGCAGTGCGAAAGGGCACCCATGACTATTACAACGAGCACGGAGTGGAAGTTACGACGTGGAACGGCACTCGGTTCGTTACTCTAGGAGACGCGTTCCTCGACCCGGAGAGCAAGAAACACGTAGCAACGGCAGTTCGGGACAGTCTCGCACAATTGGCAAGCGCCCTTGATGGCAAATTGAAGATACCGCCAAACAATTCCGAAAATATCCAACCAGATACATTCAACACCTGCCAGGAAACACATTTCCCGTTAGCAGTGATCGACAAGGAAGAAATCAAACCCCTCGTACCGGTCGTCGCGGAGACACCGATCCCGGCGCTCGGAGATGTGCCGGGTCAATTGCCTCGCTTCCGATCTGAATTTGGACCATTCGTGGGGATATCCGCCGCCGTCCTTAGTCAAGCGATGAACGGAGGATTTGGAACCACTCAAAGCGGTGCGAGTGGAACGGCAGGCTTGGAGGCCTCAGTTCGCGTAGGTGTCGGTCTGGAAGGTGTGCTGGATGAATCCGGTGACGGCTTGATTTTTGCGGGAGTAGGTTATCGACAGGATGGGCCAGCACAAGGCGAGACCACCATACCTGGTCGCGGAGCTCTTACTTTACGAGTGCGTGCTCCGTTCTGGCTGGTTCCGGGCGACATGGTTGTTGCGGCTCCCCTGTTAGCTCTTACCTCACCGAAGAGGTTGAAAACGATGGCGGTGCAAGCAGCCAATGGCGGCCTGATTCCCTGGCAGACAGGCATTGCGACCCCCATCGGCCGATTCCAGTTCGTGCTGGGCCGCGAAGCCGGCATAAATTGGTACAAGCTTGACACGCACAATCCAATGCAACTGCCGACTCCAGGCGTGGCGCCGCTCGACAGTACTCTTGTCACAGTTCGCTCAATTCAAGTGGATTTCCCAATCCTCGAGTATCGCCCATTCCGGTCGTTCTACCGCAGTCAGACCTCTAGTGCTTTGATTCAGTTCTATGCTGGATTTGACAGACCAACCGAAACGTCAGTCGTGTCACCGGTAAACGCTCCCACCCCGAATCTGCGCACCATTGGGCTGACAGGAATTCGAGTGGCGTTTGACTGGAGGCATTACCTGAAGTGATTGTTTTTTGTCGGATCGTCGGATGACATGACGATTTTAGTGTAACGGTTGGAGAAGTGGGGCTCTGGTGAAGAAGCGGCGGCGACGGATTTCGATCGAACATATCAGCGTCGATTCTGATCACTCGAAATAGGACCGTCAACCATGTAGGTTTCGGTATGTCGCGGCGAGGACGATGAGCGCCGTGGGCGAACTGAGTTACACTCGCCACTATTGCCCTGTGGTTTCGGCTGGCAAGGACGCAGGGCCGGCGTCAGTTCCCGTCCAACGCGGGACTCGATAGCGCCTAAGGGAAGGAACTGCCAATGTCGGTGTCCAGCAAGCCGATGCCTTTCGATCGGAGTGGATGAGCGCATTGGCCTGATATGGAGTGACCGTGTCAACTGGTCGAGATCTGTGGGTTTGTTTTGGTGGTTTGCGTTTTCTCTTCCCGAAGACAGAGCGAGCAGCAGTCGGAGCAGTT
>Ga0193753_10000437_pt1 | contig 41468 bp, 39 predicted proteins | sample H1c2metaG_FD_144925 | JGI IMG/M metagenome (GOLD analysis project Ga0193753, IMG submission 144925) | Soil microbial communities from a riparian zone of the East river system, Colorado, United States - H1c2 | ecosystem: Environmental > Terrestrial > Soil > Riparian zone | place: USA: East...
ACATCCAATCCGATATAGCTCATAGTCGTCATCGAGGAGCCTCCGTGGTCGTTCTCTGAATCAGCGTCGCCGCTGAATTCAGCCTATGCAACACCACGTGCTCCTCAATGACTTAACATTCAAACAACTCGTCCATGTGGAATGCGCTTTCTCGATGAGTGACTTGGCGATTTATCGCTCGTCGAACGGTAGCGGGACGGTAGATGCCCTGGTTATTCCGCCGGGCAGGCCACCTTCTTGAAATCCGCGTACCAATTGGTCTCCCAGGTCTTGCCGCCATCGGCGGAGAAGGCCTGCTCCCAATGGGCGGAGGTGCCAGTCATCTTCGACCAGATGAAACGGGCCTTGGTTGGTTTACCGTTGAACGTGATGTCGCCGAGAAAGGTGCCGACGCCATTCACGAAATGTCCCCTGACTGGAGGGTCTATGTCGTCGCTCGGGTTGCGTCCATCGAACCACCAGATGGTCCACACTGCCGTCTTGGGATCATAGGTGCGCACCGTGAGGCCGTGGTATGCGCCGTCCGGTTTGTTGAGCCAGTTTTCATCCATGTTCCCGTATCCGCCCATCACCAGCCAGAAACGCTGACTGGCGTCGTATTCGAACCAATCGTGGCTATCGGCCAGGCGCTCTCTCAGCACGCGGTTGTGGAACGTCCAGCAACCAACCCGGGAATCGAAGGCATGCAGACCGGAGAGGTCGTTGCCTTGGCGGGGTTGCTGATTGTCCTCGGTCGCGAAGGCCGATGTCGCGGCCCCCATGGAAGTAGCGAGGAATGCAGCGGCAAAGCCTGTGCGCAAAAGAGATCGGATATGCATGGTGGCTCCTGCTTTCCAGAGGAATCGCGCAAACGAATTAGCTTTTGAGGCAGACGCATCCGAGTGTCCGGATTGTTCCTGATCGCCTCAGTTTACGACGATCAGGAATGAGAATTCCCTAGTGTTAACGAATTTCGCAACTACTCAGTTGTTGATAACAGTCGATCAGTGTTCTCGGTAAGTGGCCTAATAACCGGCTATCCGGAACCCTGGTATCAGCAAGACGCGTCGGACGATGAGCCGCGGCAACTGTCCGAGATGCCGACTATTCGGCAACTTGCCTTGAGATCATTTGTCGATGAGTGAGTTGGCGATTTAGCACTCATTGCGAATCTGCAAAGGGGTCAATCGGCCGCAATCACTTGTCCAGATAGCCGGTTACTCGTCCATCTGCCGAAGACACACATCGACAGAATAGGTTGGATGAGCGGACTGTTCTGTTGCCGGCAATCCAGGTTTGGGTCGAGATTCTTCGTCGCTGATACATCGTGCCGATGGGCGAAGTTGCTCCCGACCCTGCCCTTGAAATGGGGTTCGTCGCCTCCAAGAAATGCTAACGCGGCCCGCTCTAGGTTGCCGATAAAAGAAATTCAGCAACGTTGAGTGAGCTGCCGGCACCTGACCAGGCGAAGTAAAGATTCTGACCGGAAGCGCACAAGGAGGGCCCGGCTATCCCGCTCACATTGTCCCCGGCCTGGGTCCACTGCCAGGACAGGTAGGGATTCGCGAAGGTCTGGCCATTGTCAACGGAAGAGAACATCGTCAGCTGACCCGTGTTGGCGTCAGCCCAGGCGAGGTAGAGAACATTAGTCACCGAAGCTAGCGATGGACACTGCACATTTATGGCCAAACCGGCTAAGAATTTCGGCAGAGGGACTACATTGACGAGGTTTACCGGGGGGCCATCGCTGGGCGAAACCTGGGCCACGTACACGTCGTTACTTGACTCACCGCCCCAGGCAATCATCAAATTCGTGCCGTTCACGGTGAGCGATGGCGAAAATCTACTCTTCTGAGTTGGGGTCAAGGGCCCGCCAAACTCCATTCCGCCGTTTGGCGCATATGCGACGTAGAGGTTGCCGTCGTGTTCTCCGGTCCAGGCAATGTAAAGATTCCCGTTAAAGGAGGCGAGCGACGGCCCGTTCGCACTGCTCTGAGCGTAGGGAACTTGACCCGTAAAACCAGTGACTGTTGACCCACTGATCACCAGCTGTGCGATGTTGAGGCTCTTGTCGGTCCCGGTCCAGGCGATGTAAAGGTTCCCGTTCAAGGAGGCGAGCGACGGCCCACCCACCTCGTACCCGACCAATGCTTTCTGCGTGGTGAATGGTGGTCCAAATGTAGCGCCGCCATCGGTGGAACAACTTACATTCAGCTTGCCGTCCATTCCGGTCCACGCTAGATAGAGTTGCCCGCCGAACTCGACAATGGACGGAGTCATCACACTGCTCTGCGGCACGATGGTTGGGTTCTTCAAGCCACTGTATTGGCCGTAATTGAGGGCAACGCATACATCAAGCATCTGGCTGGTGTCGGTGCTGGCAAAGTCACAAGTAACGATTGAAGGAAGGGCAGTCGCGCTGATGATGCCGCTGCTGAACCAGTTGGCAATCGAATCCTGAAACGTCGGATTCAATATCGCCGCTTCGGTAGCCAAATTAACAGTAGGGAAACCCGTGATGTGAAAGGCAAGCAAGAAGAAAGGGTTGGACAACAAGTTATTCTGGAGTGAGGTACCAAGCTCGGTGGCCACGGTCAGAGGATCGGCCGAATCAGCGTCGTCATAGGAGTTGTAGTACTTTACATTTTGGTTGTAAAAGAACCCATCAGCCGAGGTGTAGTAAGGAAGTGAAGGGCCGGGACTGGCACCCTGATTGAACTCGCTGCTGCTGCTCCACAAGAGGATTTTTGGCCCTGTATCCCCGCCAAAGATCTCCTTAAGCGTTAGAGTGAAAGGGTCCACGTAATTCGCATTCTTGTACAGGTACGGGCCGAGGGCGGTCATAAGTGGTGTGAGAATGCTCGCTATGTCGGCCAGAGATAAAGAGGTCGCAGCTCCTCCTTCTTTCAGATAGCCGCCGTGCGAGATCTCTGCCACAACCAGTTCATAATCACCAAGCTGGGCCATAGCGTCTGTCAGGTTGGTGCAAACGTCGGCTAAGGGTTGACCCATAAGTCCGCCCCAGGTCGCAGGTCCAGTAGATGACCAATGTGCGAGGTAGTTTCCGCTTGGAGTGTTGACCGAAAAATCGTTGGCCTCGTAATAAGAAGGGCGAACGTCAAGGTAACGGACGCCGGCAAGTACGACCTGGTCATGAACGTTGAGCGTCTGGGTTTTGGTGGAAGAGGTCAGAGAGTAGACATTGGTTGCCGTGCCGTTGCACTCGGACATGCCCGTATCATGGGTACCGAAAAACACGATGTCTTGAAGGGTTTTGGGGGAAAGCTGACTAAAATTGTCAGTCATCCAAGTGGTTGGGTTAGCCATAAGAATCTCCTTCAGGTCCGGTTGGGTCCAAGCTGAACGGCGCGAAATGTCATCTCGCGCAGATTGTAGCCGACAATCCGTCAACAGACAGTAAATCGCTTATGCATCTTTAGACGAGCCAAATGTCCGAAAAGTCGGCATTCCGGACAAGTGAACGACCGTTCAACTATTGCTAACAGGGCTTAGCACTCATTGAGCTATTCAGAGCGATCTGTGTCTTCGGCAAGTTGCCGAATAACCGGCATCTCGGCAAAGTGATTACTGCCAATCGACTCGTTACGGCCTTCTCAATGAGCGCTAAATCGACTATGCACTCATCGAGCGCTGGTAAGTAACGACGGCTTGTGGGAAGTACGGCTCACAAGCAAGAAACATGCCACCCGTCGCGCGGCGGCAACTACGAAGGGCCTGATCACTTCGACAGGCCCTTCAAATAGCACGAGCACGTTTCGGAATTTACTTTCCAGCGTTCGTTGGAAACTTCTTGAACATGTTGTTAATGTCGCCATCAACCATCTTGGTGTTTCTATCTGCATTTGAAGAAAGATTCTCTGTGGCCAGGCCTCTCCACAGCAGTTTCTTCGAACTGCCTTCGAACAAATCGATCACCAGGTTACCGACATTTTGATCTGTAGTGGTCGTGGTTGCGATGCCGGTGCCGAAACCGGGACCACCCCAGCCTCCGCCCCATCCCCATCCACCCCATCCCCAACCGCCGCCCCAACCGCCGCCCATGTTGTCATACATGGTCTGCACCTGCTGCTGATCATGAACATTGTCGGTGGCGAATACCGTGACCGAACCGCCGGTGGGCACCAACGTCCATCCCTTAGCCTGCAGTTGTTTATCGACCGCCTGCTGAATGCGGGTCACGAAAAACGGGTTCGAGGTTTGCACCTTGCCCCACGAGTATGTGTTGTACTGCGAGAAATTAGCCGTATGATCGTAGTCCGTCCGCACATCACCAGCAAATGCGGCCATCGAGCTTCCCATCAGGAGAGCGGCAACCATCACTACTGCCTGCATATAACGCTTCATAGAACTTCCTTCCTTTTTCTTCCACCACAGTGGAGATCGATATTGGTGGAGTCATCTACTTGCGCATCCTCTGCAGAAGTTCTCCACGTCTTCATCGACAATAAGCGCGTTGGTGCCGCGAAACCATAGAGGTCGCTACACACAACACCGTGTGGTTCTACATAATTCAGTAATCCGGAAACTATTCCTTTGTGCCTAGAAGAGTCTCGGCAGCTTCGACCCTGACTTGCGGTTAACTTCGTTGTGCGCGCATTACAAGAGGAAAATGATTATTTCTGTATTACCGATAAGCCGGGAACTGACCCTCATATCAGTCAACACAAGTTAGTCAACACAAGAGAGTTTTTCAGGACTAATCTTGACGGGATCGTTGTTGGATGAGCGCATTACCCTGATGGAATAACGAAGTCGGCTTTGAGGCCTGAGTGGACCTGAGCAGTGTTCAACCGCGGAAGCTCGGGCGAAGGAGGCCGAGATGCGGATAGTAGGTGTGGATTTACACGTGCGACAGCAGACGATTTCGATGCTGGATACGGCAACAGGCGAGATTGTTGAAAAGACACTGGAGCATGCGGGCGACGTGGTGCAGGAGTTTTACTCGGCGCTGGAAGGACCAGTGTTGGGCGGCATCGAAGCGACCGGATGGATGGCTAATCTGGGTCATTGTTGAGACTGGCTGCCTTCAGTCTCGTGAGAGAGAATCCTCTTGAGGCGACGGAATGCCAAAACGGCACCTTGTTGTAGGCCTATTCACATCAGTGCCTACACCAGAAGAACTCAAGACAATATTTCCAAAGGAGCGCCAAACACACCCCGTTTCTACCTGGCAGGAGACATCAAATGGTAGGTCTGTCAGGATTGAAAGTTCCCTTATTTCCCAATCGCTGCCACAAATGTCCGCCCGGCTGTTCCATTTACAAGCCACGGGCGCCGTTACGTCTTCGCACCGGCGATCAACGCTTCTAAAGTGGTCAAATCCTGTTTCACGGCGAAGCCGGAAGCGCCCGCCTCTCTCGCAGCCGCACGCGTCTCTTCATCTTCGCAATCGGTGACGATAATGACGCGCGCCGTTGGATCGAACTTTCGTATTTGCCTCGTTGCGGTGAGTCCGTCCATGATTCGCATTCGAACATCCATCAGGACAACGTCCGGAAGATGTTCGCGATAGACGGCCAACGCTTCCGCGCCGTCACCACACTCCCATATTTGGGTTGCGATTCGCTCGATCGCACGCCGTAGCAGACGGCGAACTCCAGCATTATCTTCCACGATGAGAACCGTCATTGTGCTCCTTACCAGATCAGGCATGGCGGCTCGAAAAACCTTCTGTTGCGGCCTTTCTCTACAGTAAGAGGATTGAATCCTGAAGAAAATAGAGATCGCTACACAAGAAGCATGTAGCGCCACACGTCATAACCGTGTGGTTCCACACATCTCGTTTGTGATACATCTATCACGACATAAAGCTGGAGAGGAACTCCATTGTGATTTCCGAAGGCGCGCAAAACATTCCTCAGCAGAGGGCGCATGGTATAGGTGTCGTGATCGACGCCATTTTCTCAGTGCTCACGAAGAGAGCTGGCTCAATACGCCATGCCGTTTGTACCCTTGTCTGGTTTTCGTCTCTTCTGCTCATCAGTCTTTCTGCCGGGGCACAATATCGTTTTAAGGCCTGGACCGCAGACGACGGCTTACCCCAGAACATCATTCGAGGGATGCACCAGACTCCGGACGGATATCTCTGGGTTGCAACGCTCGATGGCATGGCCCGATTTGGCGGGGCCCACTTCAAGGCCTTCAACAAAGGCAATACGCCAGGAATTATCTCCAACCGATTCAATGCCATGGTTGGCGGCCAGGATGGCGACCTCTGGATGGTTACCGAGAGCGGTCGCATCACGAGATTCCACAATGATTCTTTCCAGACATACGGGGAGGCGCAGGGTTTACCGGAAGACGCCCCGGTCAGCGGCATAACATCGGACGACTCGGGCCATGTATGGATCCTATTTAAAGACAAGATAGCCCAATGGGACGAGGGGTCCGGTCGCTTTCGCGACACTGTCTCGAAGATCCCACGAGTTCACGACTACAAAGCGCTTCGATGGGGACATCTCGGCTTTTGGGGCTGGAACGAAAAAGGTCTCTATTGTTTTGTCAGAGGACAGTTCATCGAAAACCCGCTGCCGGCCTGGCTTCCCGCATCATCCATTTGGGAGGCTGCCATCGACCAGAAAAGGAACATCTGGCTGGAGACGCTAAAGGGGGATCATATCAGCATCATTGCCAGAAGAGCCTCGATACAGCCGGCAGGATCAACCGTCGATTATGTCGACCATCAGGGACATACCTGGACGATGAGTATCGGCCGCCAGTTGGATCGATCGATGCAAGGTGCGACCTTCGGAGCGAACCCTCCAGGCCCATTTACTCAGGTCATTGAAGATCGTGAAGGCAGTCTCTGGCTCGGGACAGAAGGACACGGGCTCTACGAGCTGCATCGACAGTTTGTGCAGACGTATTCCAGCCAGCAGGGACTCATTGACTCAAACATCTATCCGATCTACCAGGACCATACCGGTGCTGTCTGGGTTGGAGCCTGGAGCACTGGTCTTAGCCGATTCGATGATGGCAAGTTTACCAATTACACCGTCGCAGACGGTCTGCCCAGCCCTCTTGTTACAGCGATTCACGAGGATCGTGACGGTCAGATCTGGATAGCGACCTACAAAGGTCTTTGCATCTTTGTGCACGGAAAGCTACAAAAGGCGTCTGGGCCGGCATTATCTGACGATACCATCGTACAGGTGATCCAACAGGATAAGAGCGGCGCTCTTTGGTTCGGAACACCGAAGGGTCTGGTGAAATACAGCAACGGAAAAACGCGAATCTTCACCATGCACGATGGCCTGGCAACAAACGACGTGCGTGCGATTGTTGAAAGCCCGTCGGGTGATCTTTGGATCGGAGGCTACGGTGGCCTCACAAAACTTCCCGGCGGCCAGTTCACCGATGCCATACAGCGTTATGGATCGCCAGGCGATAGCATTCGTTCGCTGTACGAGGACAATGAGGGTGTTCTCTGGATCGGCACTTACGATAACGGTCTTGCTCGTTTGAAAGATGGACAATTGACGCGTTACGGCATCCGCGACGGGTTGTTTAGCAACAGTGCATTTCAGATACTCGAAGATGCTCACGGCAATCTCTGGATGAGCAGCAACTGGGGCATCTATCGTGTGCGCAAGCAGGATCTGAACGAATACGCAAATAAGCAAAAGACGATTGCTTCTGTTGCCTACGGCAAAATTGATGGCATGCTCAACGCTGAATGCAATGGTGGCTTCTCACCTGCCGGCATAAGAACGCGCGATGGAAAATTGTGGTTCCCCACTCAGAATGGAGTTGCGGTAATCGACCCCGAGAGCGTGCCATACAATCCACAGCCTCCCCCTGTCATCATCGAATCTTCCCAACTCGATCGCGTCGAGCTTCCGGTTACCAGCGCATTAAAGATCGCTCCTGGCAAACAAAATCTGGAGATCCAATACAACGCCTTAAGCTTCATTAAATCGGATCAGATTCAATTCAGATACCTGATGGAAGGGCTGGATGCTGACTGGATCGAAGCGGGTTCAAGACGAACAGCCTATTACTCGCATATGCCTCCGGGTAAATATGTGTTTCGAGTAATCGCCCGAAACAGTGATGGCGTCTGGAATATGGCCGGGCGAAGCCTTCCCGTAGATGTACAGGCGCCTTTCTACAGAACATGGTTTTTCCTGACCCTTCTCCTCCTTCTCGGCGCAATGTTGATATGGGCTATCGCAAACTACCGCGTCGCACAACTCAAGCGCGCTCAAATCACTCAACACCATTTCTCTCAACAATTGATCGCCTCTCAGGAGGCGGAACGAAAGCGTATCGCTGCAGAGTTACACGACAGCCTCGGACAGCGACTGGTTGTGATCAATAATCTGGCGCTGTTTTTTCTTCGCACGTATCGCGATCACTTCAAGGATGAAGAGCAAGCCGACGCTGTCAATGAGATCAGCGCGGAAGCAACATTGGCAATCGAAGAGACCCGAAGTATCGCTTACAACCTGCGCCCCTTCCAGCTGGATCGGCTCGGTCTCATCAAGTCGATCGAAGGACTTGTACGTACTGTATCCAAATCGTCCGGAATCCACTTCACCACCGACTTTACCGATATTGATGAATTATTTCCCGAGGAATTGCGGATTAACTTCTATAGGATCGTGCAGGAATCCCTGAGCAACATCATGAAACACGCGCAGGCGACAGAGGTCAGCATTCGCATCGCACGAACGGTTACCACCGTTGTCCTCACCATTCAGGACAACGGTCGAGGATTTTCGCCGGCCGGGCACACCGCTCAGGCGGGAGCTGGCGGTCTGGGTCTGACCGGTATGGCAGAACGAGCAACATTACTCGGTGGTAGGCTCAAGATGCGATCGGAACCAACGGGCGGCACAGTAATAACCGTCGAGATTCCTCTTAGAGGAGAAGGCCATGCCGGATGAAATCACTATCGTGTTAGTCGACGACCACCCGGTAGTGCGAAAGGGCCTGAAGTTGAGCATCGAAGAAGATGCCAGAATGAAGGTGGTCGCGGAGGCTGGCGACGGAGAAGCAGCACTAAGCCTTATAAAACAATTTAACCCGCAGCTCGCCCTTCTCGATATCGATATGCCGAAACTTGGCGGCCTTGGCGTGGCGAAAGAGGTCACTCGACTGGGCCTGAAGACGAAGATCATCTTTCTTTCCTTCCATCGGGATGAAGACTTCTTTCGGGCCGCGATAGATATTGGCGGCAGAGGTTATTTGTTGAAAGACAGCGCGATGGACGAAATTGTTACCGCCATCAATACGGTGATCGCTGGACAGGTCTACATGAGTTCAGCTATTGCGCTGCAGTTACTTCAGAGTAAGGGGACTGCGAGCGATACCCGGGACGATTCTCTTATCGGAGACCTAACCCCTTCAGAGCGCCGCATCCTGTTACTAATCGCTGACGGTTTGTCGAGCAAAGAAATAGGTGCAGAGCTTTCCATCCACTACCGTACAGTCGAAAATCACCGAACAAACATATGTCGCAAACTTGGGATCGAGGGAGCGAATGCTCTGCTTCGATTTGCTGTGCAACATAAAGGTAACTTCCGATAACCGCTACGACGGAGCTTAAAAAGCAAGGCAGGTACAAGAAGACTGGTACCTGCTTGAATTTCCCAATATTCGCGTTACACGACACTGCCCGAATCAGCGACCTTCCGCGTTTGAAACATTCGCGGCCAGTCTCAACTCTTCATCGGCCTGGGCTAGAAGTTCCTTGGCACGCTGCGCGTGGCCGCCGAGCTGGCCATCATTCGCTGCCTGGGCCTGACTGACTTTCTGGTAAGCGTTGACGATATTTTGTTGCGCGGAACGCAGGTTGCCATGCCGATTGCTGATGTTCACGACTGGAGCCTGCACGTAAATAACGCTGGGCTGCTGAACGTATTCAACAATCGGATTTTGAGCGAGCATAACTCCACCAAAAAGGACAATGGAGGCAGCAGTAGCGATAATAGTTTTTTTGAACATCATGGTATTTCTCCTTATAAGTAAATATTGAGTAATTACTTCGTTGAGGTTTTTCGATCACCCGCTGCAGGCGACGAGCCAGGAATGAAAAGTGAACTCGTTATTCTGTGGGCGTCCATCCGTCTGACGGGTTATATTCCGCAATCGACGCGGCAACCCTGGTCGTTTGTGTTCCCAGATCTTTCTGGTAAACGACGCCCTCTCGACTCACGATGAATGTCATAATTCCGGAGTCCTGATATTTGACGGGAGTAGCGATCACTGCAAATCCGCCCGTCATCCTGCCATCTGCTTTGTAGCTATTGCTTCCGTCCTTGGTCCCATCGCCCTGAGCCGTAAGAATACGGAAGAGATACCCATCGAACACGGGACTTTCACCGAAAGAGCCGGAAACAGCAAGCTTCGAATTACTGAAGATTGCCTGTGTATACTCGTGCGATTTTTTACGATAGAGTTCTTCTCCATTCACTATCGATTTGCTTACATCGATCGCCATCAGTTCATTTCTTCCAATCCGACGCGCGAGCACCTCGTCTTCACCGGCAGCGGTGTTGAAATACCACTTCGACGAAGAGTCCTTCACCAGAGGAATCGGAAAAGGATAGTTATCGGCTCCAATGTAAAGAACGAGGCTTCCGTCCGTCATCGTTACCCAGCGATTCATGCGGTCATATTTCTTCGCAAAGGACTGCAGGGCAGCTTTGTCTTCTGCGGGATCGCCGGAGTACAGGACTGCCTGCGACTTCGCTCCTAGGATGCGGACGAGTGAGCCTTCATCTTCGCCCCTCGAAGCATTCTGAAGCGCCTGTTTTGCTTCTTCGGGAGTCGCGAATGTTGTCTGCGAAAATGGAATGACCGGCGTCTGTCTTGTGCATCCCCCGATGCAGCTGACAAGTAGAAGAAGCCGCGCACCGATTGCAGCATATTCCAGCGTTTTTAATCTCTGAGCATTCGAATACATTTTCTTTCCCTTCCCTTTCTTATTGCTGCCGAGATTGCCACAGTGTCTCGGGCAAAAAGTATTCTGAATTTCTTACCGCCGACCACGTCCACCGCCACCACGCGCCTGCGGGTGTGGCTGTGACACACGTTGAGGTCTCTGAGGTCGTTGCGGCCTTGAGCGCTGGGCCTGCATGCTGGACCGGCCACGGTTGGCTTCGGCGCGAGTTGAATTACCATCCGCGCTCATATAAGAGCGCGGTCGGCTATCACCTCTGGCTGCATTGTTCTGACCGCGGTCTTCATTAGCGCGATCGCCATAATCGGCTGCTCCATGCTGCACCCCACCATTGCCGCCGATCAGGCCATGATTGCCATTGTTCCCACCATTCGGCTGATTGACTGGGTTGGTGCCAGGAACATCATGATGGAAACCTCCGTTCGGCCCATAGTAGCCGCTGGGGTGATATCCGCCATTAGGACCAAAGTGCGTATCGGTGCCGGGGTGATATCCGAAATTGTTGGCGTTGTTCCAGGTGTGGTTGTTGATGTAGGTAGTGTTGTGAATATAGGTATTGTGCTGATAAATGACGCTGCCGCCGCCACCACCGCTGCCCCAGTTACAGTTCCACGAGTGCCAGCCCCAGGCGAAGCCGCCACCGACAAAGCCGCCGCCGCCCGCAACGAAACCGCCGCCACCGAACACTGCTCCGATCGATATAGCAGGCCCGTAAGACACAACGGGCGCCGCGATAACGACCTGTGGCCTGTAAAGCGGAACAACATACGGCGTGCCATAAACGATCGTCGGATTGTATTGCGGGACATAAACGACATCCGGATTGGCTGGTTGAATAATGATCGTCTGCGGAGATTGCTGCACCACTTTGATCTGCGGCGTGGACTGCAGCGTTCCCGCAGCCTGCGCCTTGGCACGCATCACCTGGATGGCGGCCATCACATCAGACTGCTGGTTCTGAAACGCCTGGCCAAGATTCGAAGTCCAGCTCAGATTTTCCGCAAGGTTATCAAGCACGCTGGGAAACTGAGTAAGTGCCTTCACACTTGGATCCCAAGTCTGTTGATCGACCGCCTGTGCGAGTGCGTTTCCTGTGAGGCTGCTGTTTTGCGACAGCCAAAGAGCTGCAGCCGAGATCTGATCCGGCGAGGCCGCAGCACCCACGACCTGCGCTACAAGCGCGTCCGGATAAAGTGCAATCGGTGCGACTAGCGAGTCCAGCTGATCGGCGGTCATCGGAGCGACGCTTGGCGCTGAAGTCGGCGTGGTGCTCTGGTCAGCGGTCTGATCCTGGACGGGAGCGACTTGCTGTGCTGTCGCAACCACCGTAAACAAGGCAATGCCGACCAATATCGAAGAAGCCTGCTCTATTACTTTAGGAAACATATCTCTCCATCCGTCTCAGCAAAGCTGCAATGGCTGAACACTTGAAATGAGAGTAGGTCAGGTCTTGGGAGAAAAAAATAGAGGTCGTTACACAAATCATCGTGTGGTATTGCGATAGCATCTGTGTGGCACCACACAGTCCGGTCGGTGAGCCCGATCGTTCATATCGCTGCATAACGCCCACCTTGATAAGCACCATCAGCATGCATCTTGTTAGCCAGTTATCGGAGTACTACTTCGCACCCACATCGAACCGATCGACTGCGACGGCTGCCCGTTCGTGCATGGTTCGCAACTATAGGTGACGAAAGCAGCTCTGCTGAACTACATGACGGTTCAGCAGATGGCGCGCCGATCAGCGGGCCAGCATCCAAGGTGCTCATCGCGAAGATGTAGTGAAAGCAGGAGGGCCCTTGTCCTCCTGCAGATATGAGGACTATGGAATCTCATCAACGCTCCCGATTTCCCTCATAGATCAGGAACACCGTGACGATCAGACTTCGTTGAACGGTGCATCGGAGGCACAGCAATTTGGTGGGTATTCGCGACGCGAGCTTTGCTTCGATCTCGCGTTTCAGCACCGCGCTTTGTGTAAAATGGGCCATACCTGTATTCGCCTTTTATTCGCTCTAGTGAACCCTAGAATAACTCGACATAAGCCTGTGCAGTCAACGTGCATCGTTCCTGGTGCGTAGGCGATACGCGGCTAAGTCATAGAGGGCGCGTAAGTTGCATCATCAAAGGTTGAATCAGCGCTGGGCCGCCTTTTTTAAAGTGGGAGGTTCGTAGCTTGGCCAGGTTAGGAGCTTCTGAATGCAACGAAATGGCGCGATCGAGGCAAATAAAATGAGAGCTATCAGATGAGCAACCGGAAGATTGTTCACGTCGATATGGACGCGTTTTACGCTTCGGTCGAGCAGAGAGACGACCCAGGTCTGCGCGGTAGACCTGTTGTCGTTGCCTGGAAAGGAAATCGTTCCGTTGTTTGCGCAGCCTCCTATGAGGCAAGGCGCTTCGGCATCCGATCTGCCATGCCGGCAATCAGCGCCGAGCGGATGTGCCCACAGGCAATTTTCATCCCTCCAGACTTCGTTCGGTATCGTGCCGTATCAGCGGCTGTGAGAGAGATCTTCAAAGTTCATACCGATCTCGTGGAGCCTTTGTTGCTCGACGAGGCCTATCTCGATGTAACGGAAGACAAAACTGGCCTGACGACCGCGACCCGCGTTGCCATCGCGATTCGTAAACAGATTCGAGACGAATTGAATTTAACCGCCTCAGCAGGCGTAGCCCCCAACAAGTTTCTGGCCAAGATAGCGTCCGATTGGCGCAAGCCGAACGGCTTGTTCGTCATTCAACCTACCGAAGTCGAAAACTTCCTGACACCGCTACCAGTTGGTCGAATCCCTGGTGTGGGCAAAGTGACGGAACAGCATCTTGAGAAATTAGGGGTGCGAATCGTCTCAGATTTGAGGAAGATGGAGCTTGATAGTCTTCATCAACAATTCGGCCGCTATGGGAAACGACTATTTGAGTTGGCGCGAGGGATAGACGAGAGCGAAGTAGTGTCAGACAGACCGACCCAGTCGATCTCCGCCGAAGATACCTTTGAGCGAGACATCGTTCTTAGCGAGACAGAATCAGCTATTCGACGTCTTGCGGAAAAAACCTGGCTCGCCTATCGCAAAGACTCCAGGATCGCACGCACCGTCGTCCTGAAACTAAAGACCAGTGAGTTCGCTACGCTAACGCGCAGCTTTACACCTCTTACCCCACCATCGTCCTGTGACGAGCTCATAGAGTTGGCTTTGTCGCTCAGAAAGAGAGTGGAGTTGAGTCCACAACAGCGTTTCCGACTGGTAGGTGTTGGATTGAGTAACTTCCGTGATCTGGAAGAGGAAGGCACGCGACACCAACTATTTCCCTGATGCGTTTTCGTAAACTAAAACCCTAGGCCCACAAGCTTTGGCTTCCACAGTCGCCGTCTGTCAGGTTGGGTACGCTGTACTTTGCCACTCCTAAATAGGAACGGTCAAATGAATGGAATCTTTATTCGCACTGCTTGGCATGGCCATTATGCTGTTTGCTTCGACCAATGTAGATGATGTTTTCGTACTGATCGGATTCTTCGCAGATCCGAAGTTCCGCGCGCGAGACATTGTGCTCGGTCAATACGTTGGAATCGCTGCTTTGTTCAGCGTAAGCGTAGCGGCGGCTCTACTCTCTCTCGTAGTCCCTCGCGCCTACGTTGGCTTGCTGGGTATAGTCCCAATTCTGATTGGCCTAAAAAAACTGCTTGATCTGTACCGCAAGCATGAAGAGACAGAAGAGAGTTTAGAGCAACATCCCGATGCTGGAGGAAACGGACGAGCGGTAAGCGTGGCCATCGTGACGATGGCGAATGGTGGTGACAACATTGGGATTTACACGCCTTCGTTTGCTATCCGCTCGGCAAGCGAGATCGCTATGATCGCTCTCATCTTCGTCGTGATGACTGCGCTCTGGTGCTTTCTCGCGCACGCAATGGTGAATCATCGGAAATTGGGTTTGCCAATTCGCCGCTATGGGCACCGCTTAGCTCCTGTCGTACTGATCGGACTCGGCGTGTTCATCCTCTATCAGGCGGGTAGCTTCGGATTGCTGCTCCGATAAAACAATGCAATTTCGGCAGTGAACATGAGTGTGTATCCCGCTTGTTGGAACACTGTTTGAGGCAGCGAATACTACTACTTCGCGCAAAGGACACAGCGAGTGCAGGTTTCAAGTCTTGGATGATGTGCGCGCTTTCCGCCCGCATCAGTGTTTTTTCCAAACGCTACTAACTAAGATCCTATGGATGGAGAACATGAAGCCCGAGATATCTCTCGAACGGATCGAAATCACGGTCACGGTGAAGAAGTGAGTGCTGTTCAGTCAGACAGAAGGTTGCAATCAGACAGTCGATGGTCTTCCGGACCGTATGACCGTGTGATCGAAGGAAACGATAGTTCTGTGCGGAGGCCACAGCCAGCGCCTCACCTCCGGTGTCGAACACTTCAAATCTAGACAGGTCCCGACGCACACGCTTGAAAGTTGAATCCCCACGGATCCCTTGCAGAACCTCGCACAAGATGAGATCGGTCAATCCCAGGCGCTGTTGGTTTAGCTCTTGGTCGAGCCAATCCGTATGTTGATTGACGGTTCCTCCGAGATAGTCGATCCAGACCGTCGTGTCCACAATGGTCATGTCGACAAACTACTCCTGAACGCGGCCCAGACGAGACTTGTTCAGGTCTCCTTCCCACTGCACCTTGCCTCGGAGTTGGCGGATAGCTGTCTGCGAGTGCGTCTTCACCAATAGCCGCAAACCGGCTTCCACGACCGCCTTCTTAGTACGAGCACCGCTGCTACGCATGGCCTTACTTACCAAGTGATCATCGATTTCGATATTGGTCCGCATTGAAGACACCTCGATGTGTAAGAATCTCATATTTATGTGTACCCCTTCAAGAGTACAGCTATGGTGCAACGTCGAAATTGGCACATGTTTTCAATCGCAATGTGATGGATACGAGGCGTTATTTGCCCTTTGCATCTGTTCTGAAGTACAACGCTGGTGTGGTCCCCAAAGTCTTCCTGAACATGGAAATAAATGCGCTCGGCGTACTGTAGCCGGCTTCGAGAGCGGCGTGGGTGACCATCTCTCCCTCCGCCAAGAGTTGCATTGCCCGCATGAGACGAAGTTGCTGCCTCCACTTTCCGAAGGTGATGCCTACGTCGTCCAGGAAGAGTCTCTCCACAGTCCTCTTGCCCGCACCGGCCACTTTGCAGAGCTGCTGGAGCGGCCGCGACTCAGATGGATCGGTCAACAGCGCTTCGGCGATTCGAAGTGCTCTTGGATCGCTCGGATTACGAAGCTGTAGAGGAACCGTCTGTATGGTTTCCAACTGATCGATAATGACCTCGATCAAGTGACGCTGCCACGGAATCGTTTTCTTCAGAGCGGTGAAAGCGCACGCATGAAGGATGAGCTCCTTGAGGAGCGGCGGCACGTTGACCACACAACAGTCTCGCGGCATAGCGCTCGCCAGCCGCGGCTTGAGGTAAAGAGTTCGCATCGCTACAGTTCCGGACATCGTAATGGTGTGGTGAACTGTCGCAGGTATCCAAACCGCGCGATAGGTCGGGACAACCCATGTGCCGTCGCTGGTACGTACCGTCATCACTCCTCGAGAGGCGTAGACAAGTTGGTCTCGATCATGAAAATGCGACGGGATCACGTATCCCGCGGCGTAGTCGCGGGTGAGGGTGCTGATGTGGGAGTGGCTGTCTCCCCTACGATCGAAGATCGCGGATTGCCGCTTTTGCGACATTTATTGTCACAATAATGAAAGTATGCAAGATGCACAAGCGCTAACCTGAGCCTGTTTGATGGAAGAAGGCGGGCGCGTGAATCGTTTGCATCATTGGTTGTGCCGATCCGTACGATGGCGAAAGACCATCGAGCAGCGAGTACCGTGGGTCGTCTCAGGCGCAGACCTTGGACAGAATGTCCTTGAGCTTGGACCTGGCCCTGGCCTGACAACGGATTTGTTGCGGCCTGCGTTGGAGCACCTGACGGCGATTGAAGTAGACCCTGGGCTGGCCGCGTCGCTGCGTTCGCGCCTATGCGGGAGCAATGTCCAAGTCATCGCCGGCGATGCGACTACGATGCCGTTCACGGACGGCCAGTTTTCGGGAGCAGTGTCGTTCACGATGCTGCATCATGTGTCCTCTCCGGAGTTGCAGGACCAACTGCTGCGCGAGGTGTGGCGCGTGATAGAGCCGGGTGGACTCTTCGTGGGCAGTGACAGTATACAAAGCTTGTTCATGCGGCTGATTCACATCGGAGACACACTTGTGCCTGTTGACCCGGATACCTTCGGCGTGCGGCTAGAGGCCGCAGGATTTCAGGTGTTGGAAGTGGAAAAGAATTCTGACGCATTTCGGTTTCGCGCACGTCGGCCTGCAACGGGTTGAAATGAATCAAAGGATACCGGCGCTGATATGAGGTTTATCGATGTGCACCTGATCGAAGTTTGAACGTGGAAAGACAATACGCAGACCATCAACCTTTTCGCGGCTGGCGGTTTGATCTCCGGAGGAGGAGCAATGATGAAACGAAGCGGAGTTATTCGCAGGTTGAGGCGGTTCGGAAGCTTTCTTTTCGTTGCCGGCGCAGCAGCATGGTTAGGCCTAGCGACCCTGCCAACGTTCGCTGCAGCAGACTCGTCGTCGTGTTTTGCAAGCCCGGAAAGGCAGCAGTTCGATTACTGGCTGGGCGATTGGACGATAACGTATCCCGGCGCGTCAGGTGGCAGTACCAGCAAGGTATACCTGACGCTGGACAAATGCGTTCTCGTCGAGAGCTGGGATGGGGGCAAAGGTCATAAGGGTGAAAATGTGTTTGCCTATAGCTCGGATGATGGGAGCTGGCACGGAATGTTCGCGGACAACCAGGGTCGCGTCCATATATTCGAGGGGAGGGTAACGCCAGGTTCGGCTGAGTTTTACGGACCCAGCCGCAGTTCAAGCGGGGCGACGGTTCTCAATAGAATCCGGGTGGTCCGTGTGACCGCGGACAAGGTTACGCAGACATGGGAGAAATCAGCAGACAACGGTACCACTTGGACTGTGGAATTTCAGGGAGAATACTCGCGCAAAAATCCGTAACAAGCAGATCTTCGGTCCACGAAAGGCATAGCCGTGCGACGATACTTCGATTTGCCTATAGCGTGTTTTCTAGTCTGCGTCTTTGCTCGCGCAGGTCTGGCCGCGGCGGATGTTCCAGTTCCGACGGTTACGCTGAAGGCTGGCATCGTCGAAGGGATACATTTCGGACCTGGGCAAACTGGAGTGGCATTTCTCGGCGTTCCATATGCCGCTCCGCCAGTTGGTGATCTGCGCTGGAAACCGCCGCAGCCGGTAACGCCATGGACCGGTGTGCGCAGAGCAACGAAGTTCGGAGCTGCTTGTCCGCAGCTTCCTGCAGGCTGGCTTCCGTATATCGGTTGGAATGAAGACTGCCTCTACCTGAATGTCTGGACGACACACCTCTCCCCGGGCCCGAAGCTGCCCGTGCTCGTCTATTTTCACGGTGGGTCAAACACGACGGGCTATAGCCAATTGGACCCGCTTGGACCAACGTTTTCGCGTCTCGGCATTGTCGTGGTCAGTGCCAACTATCGCCTCGGTCCGATGGGATTCTTCGCGCATCCAGCGCTTACGGCCGAGTCTCCACACCACTCTTCCGGAAATTATGGCCTGCTCGATCAATTGGAGGCGCTCAAGTGGGTACGAAAAAATATCTCTCGCCTTGGTGGAGATCCCAACCGGGTTACGGTGATGGGTCAGTCCGCCGGCTCGGTCGATATCTGTTTGCTCATGGCATCACAGATGTCGGCTGGGTTATTTCAGCGAGCGATTATGGAGAGCGGGGATTGCCAGAGTGTCCTAAACGAAGACATCCGCACTCCCCTTTCCTACAACTTGATCATCGGCACTGGCGAAGGCGCAGGAGAACAATTGGCGGGGGACCTGGGAGTTGCCAATGGCCCCGATGCATTGCGAAAGCTCCGCGGTATTTCCGCGTCCGAAATTCTCAAGTTTTGGAGCCAGGATCGACAAGTTCATTTTGACGCCATCGTCGACGGATGGGTGCTTCCAGAGCAACCCGCAAAGATTTACGCCGAAGGCAAAGAACTCCAGATCCCAGTTCTTGTCGGCAGCAACGCCGATGAAGCAACCGTCTTCGGCCACAATGACGTGAAAACCGTCGATCAATATAGACAGTATCTGTTTAAAGACACCGGAAGGTACGCCGATCAGGAACTTCAAACCTACCCGGTAGCAACCGATGCCGAGGTCCCAGAGCAATATTTGCGTCTCCAGAACGATACCTTTGCCTACGGTGCCTGGTCGATGGCGCGAGCTATGACAAGCGCAGGTCAGAAGGCATATCTGTATCGCTTCACTTTTTCCGAGACCGGCAAGCGGGCACAACTTGGTGCCTATCACGGGGAAGAACTCCGTTTTCTAAGTGATTCCTTCCCTTCAGACTGGGAGCACAGGGATGACGACAACGTGCTCGGTAACGTTATGCGCGCCTACTGGACGCAGTTCGTAAAAACGGGCGACCCAAATGCTCCGGGGCTTCCCGGCTGGGCACCATACGATGCACACTCAGACCAATGCCTCGAACTAGGCCACATGATCGGCATTTGCACCGTCGCACCACATCTCCAGGTCATCGAACACATCATGCAACAAGTCTTCGCCGCAACGCCAACGATGCGGCTGAGCCCAGAAGCAAAGACGGGGAGCGCCAAACGGTAGCCGGCAACTGATTGCCAACTTGGAAAAAACCAGGGTTTCATAAACAATGATGCGAATACTGTCTGGCTTGGAAGCAACTGGTCAAGGGCAACTTCGAAGTGAAAGCGATTCGCTCTAGCCATGGCGAGGATTCTGGCGCCGGAGGGTTGATCTCATGCGTGAATGGTTGTCGAAAGTGTCAAGCGCGTTGGGAAGAAGGCGGAATCTTGCCAACGAACTGCAGCAGGAGATGAACACGCATCTTCAATTCCTGATCGATGAGAATCTGGAGCGGGGCATGCCGTCCGAAGAGGCGCGTGCCGCGGCGCGGGGTCACTTTGGTAATTCGACCACCGTGCGCGAGCGAAGCTATCAATCGTGGCAATTACCTTCGTTTGAATCGCTCTTTCAAGACCTTCGTTACTCGGCACGAGGTATCTGGAGAGCGCGCGTCTTCTCGCTGATCGTGATCCTGACGTTGGCTGTAGGAATCGGCGCAACTACAGCCATCTTCAGCGCGGTGTATGCCGTTCTTCTCAAGCCGCTGCCTTTCCCTTCGGGCGAGCGTCTGGTGTGGCTCGGCGAGTCCTCTGCGAAGGCGAGCGGCATCAGCGTAACCTGGATCAATTTCCAACACTGGCGGATAGAGAATCACTCCTTCGAGTCGATGGCTGGCTTCCAGAAGGCCGATCTGACGTTCATGGGCCACGGTCAGGCAGTGCTCACACACGCCGGTGTCGTCACTAACGAATTCTTTCAACTGACCGGCTCTCGTCCGATCATGGGCAGGCTGCTTACCGCCAGCGATGATGAACCGCAGTCGCCTGCGACGGTCGTGGTGACCAGGGCTTTCTGGGCCAAAGTCCTTTCAGCGGATCCGCAGATCATCGGCAAGGCGATGACCCTAAACGGAACTCCATACATCGTCATCGGCGTACTTGCCCGAGATCCTGGCTTCTTCCTTCCGCCGGTCGATTACTATCTTTCACTCCATCCTTCCGTTGCCCAGGCTTCAAAGCGCGACGCACACGAGTGGATGAACGTGCTGGGGCTGCTCAAGCCTGAAATTACGCTATCCCAGGCGCGCTCGGACTTGGATACGATCATGCGGAGGCTCGCGCAGGCGGATCCGGGCCCCGAAAGCGACCATCGCGCGTTTGCCGAGTTCCTGACGGAGCAGCGAACGGGCGATCTGAGGCACGTGTTCGTCCTTTTGATGGCTTCGGTTTGCCTGGTCCTGGTTTTGGCGTGCGCGAACATCGCCGGCCTGCTGCTGATTCGCATGACCACCCGCGCGCGTGAGATTGCAATTCGGACTGCAATTGGCGCGGGGCGCAGCCGGCTGGCACGGCAGCTTCTGACGGAGACCGTAGTGATTACGCTGGTGGGCGGTACCTTCGGAATCTTTCTCGCAGGCTTTGGGTTACGCGCTATTGAGGTGCTCGGGCCACACGATATCCCGCGGCTTTCAGAAGCGAGCCTAAACCTTCCGGTGTTGATGTTCGCCGCGGCGCTGACGCTGGCAGTGGCACTGGTGTGCTCCCTGGTGCCCCTGGTCAGTTCAGACAAGGTGAATCTGACGATCCTGCTGAAAGAGAGCAGCACCGGCTCGGGCACCAGCCGGATTGGGCACACACTGCGTGGAGGCCTTGTCATCGCGGAGATCGCGGTAGCTGTCATCTTGCTCTTTGCTTCGGGGATTCTGCTGCGGAGCTTGTGGGCCGCCGAGTCTCTGAATCCCGGATTCGAGCCCAGCCACTTGCTTGTTCTTGAGCTGCAATTGCCGCCTTTACCGTACAAGAGCGAGGGGGCCATTCTCGACTTCTATGCGCGCCTTGAAGCAGCGCTTCGCTCGCAGCCGGATGTCGAATCGGTCGGCGCAGTGAATTGTCCTCCAGCGGCCGGCGGCTGTCGAGACTGGTGGTATTCAGTTGTGGAGAGACCTACGCCGAGTCCGCAGGATATGCCCGTCACGCTGGTTAATATGGCTGACACGGCGTACTTCCGGACCATGGGCATTCCGCTCGTAGCCGGACGCGCACTGTCCGATGAGGATAGGGGGAGAGGACCGTCCGTTGCGGTCATCAATGAAGAGATTGCGCGTGCGTGGTGGAAGGACCCTCATGCCGCTCTCGGCCAGCACATTAAACTCGGGGGACCGCGTATGAAAGGTTCCGTCACTGAAATCGTTGGCGTTGCGGCCAATGTACCCCAAGTGGGATTGGACAGCCCGCCCTTGCCGGAGATCTATTTCCCGGCCGCTCAGCGAGTCGATGCCGCGATGGTCGTGATGATACGAACCAAGGGTAACCCGGAAAGCATGATTGCAACCGTGCGGCAGACATTGACTTCCATCGACGGAAACGTTCCCATTCAGTCATTGAAAACCGCCGATATGTGGCTCGATGCCACACTCGTACAGCGGCGCTTCACCACTCTTCTCCTAGTCCTCTTCGCTGGGATTGCCGTGATTCTTGCAAGCATCGGTTGCTATGGGGTTTTCAACTACTGGGTTAGTTGCCGAAGGCAGGAGATCGCCGTTCGTATGGCAATGGGAGCTGGGACCATCGCCATCTTACGTCGCACAGGAAGCCAAACCGCGAGGTTAGGCGTTGTGGGGTTAATTGTGGGGCTCACAGGAAGCTGGGGCGCGTCGCAATGGCTGAACAGCCTGGTCTTTGGAGTCTCTACGCACGATCCCGTCGTTTTCTGCTCTACTGCATTGATAGCATTCCTGATCGTATTGCTCTCAGCGGCGGGTCCGCTTTGGCGCGCCACGCAGATTGATCCCATCGAGACACTTCACGAAGCCTGATGAGGAGGAGCGTGAAGCGCTGTTTTCGAAACAAGCATGTTTCGTCAGCGATAGTGCGGACCCGGGTTGTGCAGTTCCTCTGAGCCGCCGTCCTCGTTATTGGGGAACAGATCTTCCATTTCAGGTCGGTTTGTGCCAAATCACCGATGCACTCATTGAACTTAGTACAAGCTCAACAGTTACTTGTTGCTCCCGATTAACGGGCAAACCGGAATGTATGGTCCGACGCCCTCTCGCAAGCGAAAAGTGAGGGTGACAAGATGGTCTGTGCAAATTTATACGGCCTTTGTTGGAGTCGACTACTCCTGGCCAGGATGGAATGCGCTGCGCTCTCTTCCCATTTAGTAATTCAGTCTTGGAAGGCTACTTCCGGATTCGGGTTTTGAAAGTGCCGGGTTCCATCGTTGTGCCATCTCATTGTTCGCCAGCAGACCTGGCTTCGAGCCCGGATACCATTCATCTGGCTCTCTCTCAGCGCTTTTCAGACGGGATTACCATATTCCGAAAGATTCTCCAGTTGCCGTCAGTGTCCCTGTGCCACACTGTCAGATACTCATCTGCTTCTTTCTTTCCCCTGGCAAATGTTGCATCTGCACGTCCCCATTCATAGACAAAGTCGCCCTGTTGAACCGCGCCCTTGCTCGTCACGGAAGCCGCTAACGCACGCCCAGACTTCATAAGTCTTAGCCTCAAATGCTGGTCGATCCCAACACGTCCCTTAGTGCACTCGCCACTAGATCCGCAGTCGAGCGCATTCGTTGCGTAGGTGTCTGAAATGAGCGTCGCCTTCGCTTCCTTCATGCCTTCCACCCAGGCCTGATTACCAACGTCAATCCCTCTCTGCGCAGAGGCCGAGATTGTTCCAGCCTCTGCCGGGCAATGTGTTGCGAAGAACAACAAAGCTAACACACCTCCCACGGCAGGCAGTCCATCAAGGAATTTACGATGGCTCATAGTTGCTCCCCTTTGCGCACCCGTTTAGTAGCGAGCCGCATCCAGCAGACAAACCGTCTATCGCTTGTTTGCTGGTTACGACTGTACAGATGTCATGAAAACCTGTCAAATAGGTTTTGGGGGTTAGCATGCATGGGCCGTCCTAAAGCTGTTGGCGTCTCTTTTCAATTGATTGGAGATCATCCAATTCTGGACTTCGTCAACACACTCGATTCACGGTATGAGGAGTTTGGACCATCAGAGCTTCTGAACTGCTATGGAGACCTGATCCGGTTCGTCGCGCAATCGGAACTCCTGTCGAGCAGGCAGCTAAAGGATCTACGGCAGTCCAATAATCCGCGGAAGGAAGACGAGGTGTTTCAGTCATGTCTTCGACTTCGGGAGAGCGTCGCTGAATGCCTCTATGGCAAAATGGGCGGAAGGCTTCCGAAGTCGACGTCGCTGGCGACTTTGGAAGGCTTCTATCGGCAGACCCGCTTGAACCAGTTCGCTGTCTGGAAAAACGGGCACCTGGATTGGGCGTGGCCGGTCTCGCCCCCCGTAGACCTGCCGCTATGGATTCTCACATTGATCGCGTGGGAACTCCTGGAATCATCTTTGGTAAAACATGTGAAATCTTGCGGAAGCCCAACCTGCCGGTGGCTCTTTCTAGATAGGAGCAAAAACCGTACAAGGCGACGGTGTGACATGAGAGTCTGTGGCAATCGCATGAAGGGAGAGCGTTTCCGGTCACAGCGAAGAGCATCCAGTTAGCGAGTTGAGACCGCGGAACGGTTGGGATGAGCGCAAATTTTCTCAGCTACATGGAATGTGGTTTGAATCAAAGGGCGCGGCAGCAATACCCGACGGGTCGCCAGATGTGCGGCCATGAGTGCCAGATGGAGTGACTTCTTCGAATGAGTGAGCGGAGGCAGACGGGAGGCTCGAACGCCAGGACCGGCGCCTACGTATTGGTTTCACTTTTTGGTGAAGCGAGTTAGTTGCGAAAGCACACACATCCATCGCCCATTTTTCTTCACCCATAGATCGGTTGCCCGCTCCTCGGTTTTGAACTCTTGCCCGCTGAATTGGCCCGTTGTGGTCGTCAATGCTGTGACCGCAGCGGAATCGCCATAGATTCGAACTCTCACATCTCGGGAGTCCATTATCTCGTGGCTCAAGGTCCCTGACCGGATCACCCCAAGAAAACGTGTTTTGTCGATTATGCCGCCATCTGGGTCGATGATGATCCAGTCGTCGGCAAGCAGCCGCCCGATTGCCTCTGGATCGTTCTTCACCATCGCGCGTCCGAACTTGTCTTCCAGTTTTAATATTTCTCGCGTGTCGATGCTTTTTGTTTGGGCTAAGAGAGGCACTGCAGCGGCGATTAATAGGGCAATGATGGTTCGTTTCATTAACGCACCTGCCGCATTTGATGCCGAATCGTGTCTTTGAATACGCTCCGGAAGGTCAGAACTCTTCTGGGACCACGGGCTGATTTTTATTTTGTGCAATCGCCTTTCGAAATGACCTGTGTGTGCCAATTCCGTCCAAATTTCGCTGTGCGCCGATACGGCAAAAGACTCTCCTAGAGCTCCTGAGGATACACGAGGCCGATCGTAACTCGGGCATGATCGAGGATGCTCATCATCTGGCGCGACATGTCGTGTGTGAGAATTGGGCTCTCTGTGCGGTCACTGCGTAGGAGATCGCAGAAGTGACCAACTTCATAGTTGAACCCAGCGGATTCAAAGGGCCCATCAAGTTCAACGGTGCGTCCATTGACGTACCGGATGGTCGCATGGACAGGGTTCCACCACTTGCTCGGGTTTGTGACATTTCCTAATGGCCCGACGAGCAAAGCGTCACCCTCGCCGTGGAGCCCAACACCGCAATAAAGCTGGGCCATCCCGTTGAGGTGCTTGGTTTGCAGTGTGGCAAACGTGTCGATGCCGGTTGGGCCTATTTGGCCGAAGGTCTGGACTCGTTCTACGGGGCCGAGCCAGTCGAGCGCGAGGAATGCTTCATAGGGGCCAATGCCGAGAAGGCTGTCGCCACCGCATCCAGGTTGTAGATCGGACGGTTCAGCGGGATATCCGCGATGGAGGACCCTGCACGAACGAAGGCAACTTGTCCGATGGGGTCCCCGCTCTAAATGTTCCCGGAGCCTGCGGTAAAGAGGGAGGAATGGAGACTTCATTGCCTCCATGAAGAGCATGCCCCGTGTTCTCGCGGCGGCCAACACCTCTTCCAACTGTTGTCCATTCAGCATGGACGGCTTCTCGCAGAGCACATGCTTCCCTGCTGCAAGGGCCGCTAAGGCGTAGGCATGATGACTGTCGGGGTGAGTGGCAATGTACACTCCGTTGACGGGACCGCTCAACATTTGCTCGATTGTGGAATTGGTCGCTCCGGCGAAGTGCGCCGCAATCAATGCCAGTCTGAATGGTTTCGACTCATTCCTCCTGAGTAACGGACACTTCTTAGCTGCACAATGTGTTGAGAGCCGGCTAGCGCAAAAACTGAACCGTTGCTGATTGATCTCTATCTCTATATGAAGCAGGATAATTTCTGATTGTGATTCGAGGCTCCCATGATCCGTTTCAGCGCGTTGATACAGAGGAGAGGTATCAATCCGTTCGTCGCAGTCAGTTCAGCTCGGGCGGAGGCTCTCGCGCCAGGCTGGCGCAGACCGCTTCCGGTTTTGGTGCGAATAAACGACAAGCCCCAGGTTCCTTGGCGAATCAACCTGATGCCGGCGGGTGATGGAGATTTCTATCTATACCTCCATGAAATTGTCCGAAAGGCATCCGGCACATCCGTGGGTGATTGTGTATCCGTGGAGCTCTCTTTTGATGCCAATTATCGAAGCGGCCCCCAACATCGCATGCCGCAATGGTTCAAACAAGCATTGGACGCAAATCCACAGGCACTGAAGAATTGGACGGCACTGGTCCCCAGTCGAAAAAAAGAAATACTCCGCTACTTCTCACAATTGAAGTCTTTGGACGCCCGCAGCCGCAATCTCTCCAAAGCCCTGCGTGTTCTATCGGGCGAAGGTGATCGATTCATGGCGCGCGGTTGGAGAGACGGATCATAGCGTCGTTTCACACAATGGTAATCAGAAATGCGCTTCTCGGAAGAGATCGAGTTGAGACGGGGAGGGCATAGGCGAAGGCAGTTTGCTGGCCTGCTGATCATTTCCGGATAGAGAGTCCGAAAGTGGGCACACGTTCGACCCGCCGCACGCGGCAACCGAGTCATAGCATACGCTGGAAATGGCCCGTAAAATCCTTCATTCCTCTTTCTCTCCCCGAAAGAACCAATGGACGCCGTATTTATCGGCAAGATGTCCATAGCTTCCAATCGGCATATCCCGCAAATCGTCGAGCAACTCATTGTCTGCTCCCGCCGCGAGCCTGTCGAAGATTGCCCTCAACTCTCTGTACTTCCCGCCGTTAATATACATTCCGATCGTATTGCCCTGTTTCGGTGTTCGCTTGGGATGGAGCCAGTCTGTAGCCGAAAACTCTATGACGCCGCTTTTCAGTTGGGCGTGAGCCACTTTATGATGCTGCTCGGGCGCAATGTGGTCCTTCATGGGCGTGTCACCGACTTTCGTGATGGTCAAGTCGCCGCCCAAACAAGATTGGTAAAACGCCATGGCTTCGGCGCAATTGCCTTCAAATAGTAGGAAGGGTGTGAGATTTATCATGCCCGCTCCTTTCTGGTTTAGTTCCTAAAGGTTGCGCGTCCGCCATTCGTCAGAGCATATCGCAGAAGGGCCAGCTCATTACCCTCCGCTACCGCGAGTACGAGGAAGACGTCCATGGCCTTACTGTCAAACACCGGATCGCTGAGATCCATGTCTCTAGCATGAGGCGGATCTCCAAGATCGAAGCCACTGACGATCCCTCTGCACCCTCCAGCGACGAATGGCCGACAGCACCCAAAGTGGATGGGCCAAGATGGTCTCATCCACTTTTTTGCGCTCCGGGCAACTCCGCAAACCGCTTGTTGGAATTGACAAACCGGCTCTGCAAGCGGCCAAAGGATTGGCATCAGCATGAAGCACTCATTCGGCCTCGACTTCGCGCTCGAGCTCTTCCTGGGCTTGGCCGCATTCCTTCTCAAGATGTGCAAGCTCAAGGCCGAGCATGTCATGCTCTTGCGGACCGGAATGGAATCCAGATGGTGTATCAACTGCAGAGTCTAGTTGCTCACGTTTTGCGATCAATTGCAGCTCTAATCGCGCGTGGCGAATCGTGATGCTTGTGGACGTTTCCATGCCAGTGAGTGTACGCGTTGTTTCGCATCACTGGCTCTTTGTTGCATACTTCCGACTGCGGTCCTGCGCGATGTTACTTCTTCGAAGCTCGCCCTCAAAATGAGGGTTCACTTAGCTGCAATCTAAGCGCCAACTATATTCCCAGGATATGACGAATACCGCACCTATTTCGTCGCAAACCGAGACTGACCAGAGAACGCCGTCGTTAGTATCACGGCTCTCGATGCTGAAATCGAGCATCAAATTGGTGGGAGTATCAGGGAGCTATCTACCGGCAATGACGTGGCGCGAATATCACGAAGCCACAAAGCATAGCGTTGAATCGCTGAGGCGAGCGGGGCACGTTCTTGACTGGGCGAACATGCCCGATCCGTTTCGTCACTACGAGAGCGTGCCGGTGCTCGATCTGCCAGCAGATCCGCCCGCCCCTGAAATGCCAACATTCGACGTGCTTCAGGGTACCTCCGGCACCACGCCTGTGGGTGACGGACCGGCTTTCCTCTCGCAACTACTCTTCTATTCCGCCGCAATTAGCGCGTCCAAGCGTGTCCCCTCCACCGGCAATAAGTACGCGTTAAGAGTGAATCCTTCCTCCGGGAATCTGCACCCGACGGAATTTCACTTCCTCACACGGGGTTTGAAGGGGTGGCCAGACGGGTGGTATCACTACGATCCATCCAGGCACATGGCGGAGCAGCGCGGACGCGGTGATTTTGAAATGAAGTTGGCCAGCGGCTCTGCACCCATTGTGTTTGTTTTAACCAGTATTGTGTGGCGTGAGGCGTGGAAGTATGGTGAACGGGCATATCGATACTGCTTGCAGGACATAGGGCACGCCTGGCAAGCGCTTGCACTCTCCGCCCGGGCTATCGGATGCGATAGTTTCGCTGCTGGACATTTCTCGGACGATGAAGTGGCGCAGTTGTGTCGCCTGAACATGGATGAATGGCCAATGCTGATTGTCAGCCTGCACGGCAAATCCATTCCAGTGCGCGAAGCAGACACCGGCAAGACTGTCTGGTTCGGCGGACAGGCGAACCAGCTTTCGAAGGAGACGATTGCTCACCCACTGATTGACAGCTTTCACCTTGCCACGAAACGAAGCCGCAGCGGGAGCAGTGACCCCTCCACCGTTGGGTCGGCCCCAACTGGCTCCGGCGAGATCAAGCTGCCCTTTCCTGCTTCATCGACTCGCAGCTTTGGTGAGGTTGCCCGCATGCGACGCTCGGCGCTCGACTTCCTCGGTGGAAAGCAATCAATATCTTTGGCGCACTTCTCGGCCATCCTCGCCTCTATATCTCAGCCATTGGCGGCTGATTTTGCGGGCAGGCGTTTCATCCAGCTCTATTCGTATGTTCATCGCGTCGATGGGTTACAACCCGGCATCTACAGGTTTTGGCCGGAGCGTGCCGAGTTGGAGCACATCAAGAGTGGCGACCAGCGCGTGGCAGCCGCCGGTCTGAGCCTCGGGCAGGACCTGGCCGGTAACGCCTGCGTGACGTTTTCGATGATCGGCGATCTCGATGGTGCCGCTCGTACCTACGGCGATCGTGGTTATCGCTATGTGTATTTTGAAGCAGGTGCTATTGGCTATCGTTTGTATCTCGCCGCTGAAGCACTTGGACTAGGTGCGACGGGCATCGGTGCCTTCTACGACGACGAGGTGCATCGTCATCTCAACCTAGTCCCCAACCAAGGACAGGCCGTATACCATTTTGCGATCGGTTATCCGATCCCCGATCCGCGCGTCTCGGCATCCGATGAGGCGCAGGATGAGACGGGCGGCGGCGCGATTCTACGGTGAGCGGTGAACCTGTCGAGTACCCAGGGACTGACCGTTGCCACCATCCGATACCCCTAGTCGCGGCACAGGTACAGTCCTCTATCGAGAGTACGAGGAAGACGTTCACGGGCTGACGGTCAGGATCTTCATGTCTGAGATCAAATAGACCCACTACACACAAGATAAAGTTATTAGACATATAATCAGTCATTTACAGCCGACACATAAAGCATGGCATCTCTAGTTCAGGAGATGCTGTTGCTATCTGAGGTTCCGACTTGCAGCGTGTTCCGTCCAGTTGTTACCTTTTATTCCCAGGTTAATGATGACAAGGGCGAGTCACGCAATGAAGCGTTCTGTCTGCGCGCTTTTGTTCGAGTTCTGGCGGATGGTCGAGTACTCTTCCGTTCGGACCCTGCGAGATGCGGACCGATTATCATACCGATTCGACAGAGTTAACTGTTATACCTCTTGCCATACTGTCCGGCAGCGCACACCTGCCTGATTGCCGGAGAGTCTGAAACTACATAGCTTCTCGGAGCTGCTTGTTAGCAAAACCAACCTTTTTCGAGACCAATTCAACTGCGCTCTGGAGCTGTGCATCAATCCCTGAACGCCTCTCTCGCCAATCGAAATCGATGCGCAGATCGGGCTCGATGGGATTACCTTCCAGCGTCATTCCATTCCAGGTGCGATAGCTCCCAGTAGGAAGTGCCAACCGGAATCCGCCGCCTACCTTCGTCGAGGTGGCAGAAAGCAGCCGCCCGGCAGTCTTCTCTCCGACTACAGTCGCTAGCCCATTTTCCTTTGCAAAAATAGCGATCATCTCAGCTGCACTCGCCGTATGACGGTCGACCAGGAGCACTATTTTGTTATGGAAAGGTTTTGGGCCCAGTTCCTCTGTTTCAAGAACGACAGGTGATTTGTTCAGTAGAGACGGAAAAAACCGAACAGCAAGGGTCCACAGTTCAATCTTTTTTGAAGGAATCCTGTTAAACCGAGGAAAAGACAACTTAGCAGTGTCGAGATTCTTGCTTGCCCACTTTCGATTTGGAGCGAAGCCAACGGGTATCTTCGCAGGGGTCAACAGGCTCATGACCCGGAGCGCACCCACGCCGCCGCCAGTATTTCCCCTGAGGTCAATCACTAAGCCCTTCACGTTCCCGAGTTCTTCGATTGCGCGGGAGATTTCGGCTGCAACGTCGACACCAACCATCCCGGGAAACATCGCAACTTTGAGATATCCGATATCGTTCGGATATGACTGATATTCCACCAGCTGCGGCTGAATGAATTGCAGCTTCTTCCCCTTGGAAAGGGCCACATTTATATGAGCGGTGCGTTTTCTGCCATCTCCTGAGATGACTTCAACGGCAGACATCTTGCCGAAGGGAAAAGTGGGGTGTTCGGGGGGAACGATCTCTCGATCATTCACTCGAAGCAGAATGTCGCCTGGCTGTATCCTCGCCTTCTCGGCAGCACCACCCTTATGTACATCCTGAAAGACCCACCGTCTTCCTTCGTCTGTTTCTTCAACAAGGTACGTCGCGTTCAATGCGGCCCGGCTGGATGCAAGACGGCCGGTCTCGTGAAAGAAACCGAGATGGGAGGTATTGAGCGTGTGCAGGAGCTTCATCATCGACTGCTCAAACTCATCCTGGGTCGCTGCCGCTTCAATCCCAGGCCGGTGCGATTCCACACTCTGCAGCCACTCTTCCGTAAGCAGCTCAGGTTTGTAGAACTTCTTTTGCAGGCTCAATACGACACGGTTGAGTACCTCGCGCTTTGTATTCACCGATAGTGCAGGGGATGACAGTATCGAGGAGCTTGTATTCACCGGTTTCCTTTCATGCGCTTCTCGCAGAACTCAGAGGTTCCCATTGGGATCTCCGGCAAGTTGAAATCCAGCCCAAAAGTACGGAACGAATCCGTTTTGCAGAAGATCGAGCTGGGCGGACCGCAGCGCATCGACCTTGCGTTTATGAAGTGCGAGGTTCGAATAGAAATTCAGCATGAAGTGTTCCGTCGATTCATCCTCCACATCCCATAGCGTCGAGACTACGGAATCTGCGCCGGCTTCGATGAAGGCATTGACCAGGTTTGCGACTCCAACTTCTCCGACTGGCCCGACGCCCGTGCTGCAGGCCGAGAGTGTTACAAGCTTCGAGCTTAGATGCATCGCTCTGATTTCACGGACCTGCAGCAAACCATCTTCGTTCCCTGAGTCTTCCGGTGCGAAGATGAGAGCGGATCGATCCGGATAATCGAGGTCCACATAACCGTGCAGAGCCAGGTGAATCACCTTCGGATCACTTGCGGTCAGCTTTTTAAAGTTCCCCTCGCTGGCTTTTGAGCCAAGCAGTATTGTGCCCGGAGGCGGTAGGTAGCGTGCAATGCTTTCGACCTCGGCTTTGCTTTCCGGTAATGGGATAAGCTCGCTGCGCTTCGGTCCCGAGATAGCCCGGAGGATGGGATTTCGCGCACCGCCGGATTGGGTCCAGGCTGCAACACCCAGGTAGGATACGGTCGCAGCCGAGTCATCCTGCGCGCGATTGTGGATCAGGCTGTATACGGTAGAGGAGGGAGCGACAGCCACGGCGTGCGTTGAGAGCACATATGAGCCATGGTCTGACAGCGCAGCAAACGGCAGCAGGTGCAAGGAACCGTCCGGAACAACAATCAAGTCTCTCTTCTCGGCATACTGCGTTATCGGCTGAAGCAGTTCTCCGAACAATGTCTCCGCGAGCTTTTTGTCTTCTTTCTTCACACGAATCTCGGCGATATAGTGCTTGGCGTCGGTCTCGATCAGAGTTCGCGATGGGAGTCGTACCGCGGCCACCTCGGTACTGGTGATTGCAAGCGCGTAGGAGTTAGGTTCCGCCAGAACATACTCGATGAGCAGCGAATTGCGGGACAATGCGTGTTGCAACTCCGTCAGCTGAACCGGACGGATAACGGTTTCATGCTCCATTCCGCTCGGGCCAATCGCGAGCTCCGTGTGATAAATCGCATTGGATATTGTTTCTCTCTGTTGAGGAGACTCGGAGTTGATGAGGGCTACATTAAGCCTCGTGAGTTCCTTCTCTTCAGGGGTAGGAGCGTGAGCAATCTCGTTGTTGTGGTGTTCCAGGGCCGCTGTCTCTACCCGACCACGAATCTGTTCCAGTATCGAAAAGGCCTCACCAAAGCGTTTTTGGGAGGTCAACAACGCGAAATATCCAGAGTGGACATTGCTCATTTCGGCTAGTAACTGCCGCTCGATATTCATAGATGGAGCGTGTTCGATCATCCCGTTAACGAGGGCGATGGATTTTAGATACAGGTCGTCAGCGCTCCCCGCTTGCCCCATCTGGCTCAGGATCTCCGCCTTGGTGGCAAGGTTGCGCGGAACCAAATACAGTTCTTCGGGAATCTTCGTATTGGCAGCTATGGCCGCGTTGATTGCGTCGAGAGCTGCAGGCAAATCATGAGCGTGGACATAGGCTTGCGCCAGAAGGCCACTCGCATCTGCAATTCCACGATAATTGCCAATTTTCGTCGAATAGAAAACTGAGTCTTTGTAATCCCCGGTGGCGACAGTCCAATCGCCGCGTTCTCGATAAACGTTTCCGCGAGACAGATACACCTGTGCCTTATGGGCATCAAACGGCGTCGGCTGAAGCCTGGCGAGGGAATCATTCGCCATCTCAAGCGCTTCATCCAGCCGGTGGAGACCGACGAGCGCGTCGATCTTTGCATACACCGCGATCGTGGGGTAAGCCACTGCCTGGTGGGTTGCTGCTATCCGAATAGCTTCATTAAGGGGAGTCAGTGCTTCCTGATATCGGTGTATCTGCACGAGGCCGGCGCCGAAGACCGAGGCGTAGCGCACGGTTGCCGCAGGATCATTCTCGAGCTTCGAAAGTGTCCATGCACCGATAACTTTTTTCTTTGCAGTTTCTGTATCCCCAAGCAGGAACGAAGCAATGCCTTCTTCGCCCAGCGCTCTCGAGGCGATCGAAACGTGACCTAGACTCCTGGCGAGTGTCGAAACATGTTGCCAGGTGGAGAGTGCCTCAACGGCGTTGTAGTTCGTCTCCAACATTCCCCGAATCGTCAGGATACGTAATCGGGTTTCGGGCTCAGCTGCTTCGGGCCGGGCGAGGTCCTGGGTTAAGGAAACAATGGTCAGCGGGCCATTTGCCGACTCGTTCGGCGGGATCTGGCTCACTCGCGCATACAGAGCTTTAGAAAGCTGGCCTTGCTGCTCAAATTTAGCTTCCGCCTGTTTGTAAAGCGGTTGAGCCAGCGCCCATTGGTTGCCCCAGGCCAGGGTGTCGGCTTGGTCAAGCAGGTTCTGGGCCGAGCCCACAGGCGCCGAACTAGCATGCGGCGTGATCGCGTAGAAGTAAAACGCACCAATGATCAGCACACCAAAGGAGAAGACTATTGCAGAGAGTTTCAAAGCGCGGGGGAGTCGCACCAGGGGCCCGTCCAGGTAAAGGGGGTTCCGCTCGTGAGCGGTCCTTCACCGAATAACTTACCTCATTTCGGGCCTCAGCTGATGGCAATTTAATAGGAACGGCAGGTGGATGTTGAGAGACACATCCACCTGTCTTGTTCAGGCCACCTTCGGCAGAACCTCACCAGCGATCTTCATGAGGTCCAGCTTCCGCTCCGCATCTTTAGTCTGGCCGGCGATCCAGGAGATCGCGTTAGAAAGTCGCCAGTTGGTATTCCCGGCTGGCAGGTTGTAAGTGTCAGGCGAGTCGAACGCTTGGGACGCAGCTTCCGATTCCCCCTTCTGCAACAGCTTCCGGAAGGTCTCTTTGGCTTTCTCCGTGCCCACGATCTGCTGATTGGCATGACGAATGGCCTCCATCCTGCGTTTGAGCGAATCTGCATCCAGTTGGCCATCGATGACGTCGCGAAGGGCGCTTACAGTCGTCTTCGCATCGAGCTCGTAGGTGCGATTCGAATAGAGTGTTCTATCATCCAGCCGCTTCCCCAGGTGCACCTGCCGCATCTCCTCCTGCGTGATGGCGAGGTTCGTGCACCAGATCCGAAGGAGATAAGCTCGAATAGATAGCGCTCCATTGCCGAAGTCGGAGTTTTCGAGGCTCAAACCGTAAGCGACCATCTCGCCCGGCACCGGTTCGTATACCTCGGGCATGATGGCTTGGATTGCCACCTTGGTATCGGTGACGTAACCATCGTAGGGCAATGCTCCTTTACGCTGGACTGCAGTAGCGAATGCCTCGATGATGGGACGAGAATCAAGCCTCCGGTAGCGGTCCGAGAGGAAGCCGCGTAGCTCACCGTTCAGGGCGCGTAGAAGATAACGCGCCTTCGGATTGCGGTTCGTGAAGACGGTGTTGAGATTGTGCGCGAGCAATTCCCGGCCCCACGGAGCCGCGGTGCCCTGCAGGCTGTCGATAAATTTCAGTGGAAGGTCGCTGGTGTGGGCCATCTGGACGAGTGCGTTGCGATGGAGCCGCTTGTTCAATCTCTCCGTACTCGCAGCGCCGTCAGGGTAGGTAACGGTGATTGCCACAGTTTCAGCGTCGGCTTGAAACTGGAGGGCTGAAGCGCGAACGAGGCGATCAGTCGGTTGGTTCTTCATTACATGATCGATCAAGGTGCGGGCAGTTTCGCGTCCTTTGGCGATCAACGTCTCCAACTTATGATGTGCAGCGGTCTTAGATTCCATGGTCAGAAGCATGGGGATTTCTCCTTGGTAGTGAAGTGCAAATGGAAAAGCCAGCCCGGAATGGGGCTGGCCGTGTATGGAAATGAATTGCGATATTCAACTATTTGTTTAGTGGTACTGAATCAACGTGTTGTGAGCAACTCCGTCTCAAGAACTCCACTATTGGTACATTGCAGGAAAAGTCAGACCACAACGAGGTCAAAAGACAGGATTCCGTTGCTTTCCTTGGATGTTCGGTCTGTTTGCTAGTCTACGTCGCGCTCAAACTGATACCGGAGGCGTTACCGGCTACGGTCACTGACTCAACAGGGAGTTGATTGCATTCTACACGGGATCACCCATTGACTAGCTGATGGGCTCCATCATGCTAAAGCTCCGCACTACCCGCCATTGTTGTCGGTGAAAGACGTTGACTGTGGCGTTTAATTCAAGCTTAACTTCTGTTGTTATAGAGGTATTCAACGATTCGTGCCTGAATTGCATGAGCCGTCAACCATCCTCCAACTTCTACTCCTACTCCGATTGTTTGGAGCGTATAGGAATCTCTCTATATGTACCTGTAGAAGTACTTTGTTCCCGAACCGCAGTTTGAATGCCAATAACGTAATTATTATCGCTAGGCTCCCATGTCAGAATCCAAAATTTCCTATAGAAAGCACCATCTAGAGCTTGGGCGAGAGCCTCTCTCGCAGGGATTGGTTTATCAGTACCTACTACCGTCTTAGTATTGGCCAAGTCATTGTCGATTAGACCGCCACGAACGATAGTTATTCCTGTCTTCACATTCACGAGCTTTAGAATTTCATCTATTGTCGCATCTATAGACCGGGACTTTGGCTCTAAGAGTATAGGTGTATCTAGGACCCTTTTCGACGGATCAGTAGGCGTAACGGTTAGTCTACCTTCAGACAGGTTCAATAAAGTGAAATCTCGTGCTCCAGATGCATGGAATTTCGATAGGAGTGATCTCAGAAAGCTTTCTTGTTCAGCTGGAGAGGAACCGCTAGGTTCAGGAACTGTTACGTTGATATCTGCACCCTTGAGCCTAGGCCTATTGTTTTCGTTTGCGAATAAGGCGGGATCATTTTCCGCCCCTTCTTCGTAGTCAAGTGTTATGCCATAATTTCTACGAATTCTTGAGATAGCTTGTTCAACAGGGCGAGGGCTGCTTGCATGGATTGTTACTGAAGTGCCGTTTTGGCTCATTTCAGCATGCGCGATGTAATTTGGTTTATTAGGCATAGATTGAGAAAATGCCGTTTTCGCCAACAAAGCCACTAAGAATAATGTGTGGGCCGTTTTCATCGCACAATCTCCTTATTTTCTTGGTCAGGTACAAGCGATTAGTAATTAATTGTGGGGCAAACACCTTGCCTGCAGTTCTGCACATACGTAGAGTAAACAGTGCCAGTAAGTGTTGTAGATTGGAAAGGCATCTGTAGTGTGCTTCCAGGGCACTCAATCCATAGAATTTGATTCATTTGCATTCCGCAGGGAAATGTCGGAATTAGTGGTGTGTTGGAATAAAGCGGCGAGTTGCTCCGAATGTAACTTACTGAGGCGGGAAGCCAGCCAACTCTGTCGAGAACTTGATTGGCAGCATTTGCCTGCCCTGAAGTACCGGTCACTGAGGGGTATTCAGGCACGAATGCAGGGTTCACGTTAGGATTCCAACATGAATCGGCACCTGGCGCCCCGTTTGTTTCGCCAACCGTCCATCCTGCAAAATTGCCACTTCCGCCGGATAGGGTCACAGTGAAATCTGACACACTCGGGTACTGCGGATCGGCCCCAGCATTGTCGGTTGACTGCGTTGTCGGAGGTGCAGGGCAAGATGATACTGCTGCAGCTTGAGCCATATAAGCTGAACAAGCACCGTCCGAAACGGTAGCCTCAATCAAAGATGAACCCGGCGATGCTGCGTGCAAATTGATTACGTTGCTAAAGCCGCCAGAGATTGAAAGGATACCGGGGCTATCGGATTGCCAGAAATAGTTGAAATTGTTGCCGGTGCCGACAAGAGTGCCAGAACATTGGCCCTGAAAACTACCCAAACATACCTGCGCTTCGAAATCGCCAAAGGAGGCAGTTTGACCTACGCTGTAAACAGTAGTGTTGGCCGTAAATTGGCCGCCGCAGATGGAACTGTAGATTCCGCAACTAAAGTTTTCCCCCGAGGCAGTTGCGTCGTTGCGTATGAGGACGTGTCCCGATCCAGTTCCTGGGACAGGCGTCTGCCAGACTACACTGCCACTCCAAGCGGTGGCGGGCAGGGTTCGGCCGTGGCTGTCGGCGACTTTGCCATGAATAAGGTCATCGATGGAGACGACTCGAGTTTCGAATGGCGCAAGCTGCAATGACTTACTCCACTGAGCTCCGTCTTCAGTAGTGATAAACGTGTTGAATGGCTCCGTGTGTGAGGAGTGGTTGAAGAGAACGAGGTCGGACCGGGTGCTATCTTGAAGGATCCATGGATGCGCGCCACCATTGCGGTCATCGAGTGCGTCCTTGGATACCTGTTCAAGCTGATTACGCGCTGAATCGGAGATGGAAACGATCTTGGCCATCAAATCACCCGGCAGCTGGTCGCCTGAGACAATCAGTGAACCACTCTCCCCAGCCTTCGTGTCGAATTGGCCGAGCGGCACCTGCGTAGAGGACTGCGGCGCTAGAACGATCTCCTTTGTTGTTGTTGAAACGGTGCCGTTGATGTGAGTCTTGTGAAAGGCGATGGTGACGTGACTCTGCTTGGAGCTGAAGTTTGCGAGTGCAAGGTCTGTTAAGTACGAATGTCGCCCGGGTGTAAGCGAGTAGCCGGTGCTGACTCCGGTAAAGACGAGCGCGGAGCTATGCATCGAGGTTGGGTCGATGAATTGCAGCGAGCCGAGAGAGCCCTTGGCTTTGGGCGAGACATGTCGCGCGACGCCGAAGGCGGCGAAGCCGCCGTTGGGGCCGTCGCTGTGGATCGTGATACCGGCGGAGTCGGAGGTTTCCGAAGCGCCGAGGAGTGAGACGCCTTCGAATTGGGAGGAGTCCTTGGAGCAGGGATAGAGGAGCGTGACCCCGCCGGGCGCCAGGGTTGCAGTTTTGGTTGAGATAGAACCTTTTTTGTAACACTGCGCGGTGATGTGCTGTATCTCCGTGCTCATACTTGTGACCGCGACTAGTTGAGCGTCGGTTGCCGATTCGGAGACAGAGCGCAGGTCCTGGGAATCGACTAGCATCGGCATGACGAGCTCCTCTTCCGTAAGGGCTACAGGCGCCGGGGCCGTGGCCGACAACGTGAGCTGGCCGACGATTGCGGGCGATTTGAGCTCGAGCCCTTGGGTTACGAGGATACTGCCAACACGGATTTGCGCGCCAGCCTTCTGCAGAAGGTCTGCCACCTTGATCTGCACTTTTCCATGGGCGCCGACTGGAATTGAGACCGGCAGAAAAGTCTTTCCTTGCAGGTCGCGAATTGTTAACACTGCGGAGGAAGACACTGCGGAACCATTGATCAACGTGACCAGGCTTGAGATCTCGTTGTCTTCAATGAACAGCGGAAAGATCGATGGCTCAACGAGCGGCATTGGCGCGATGGATGTGGTTGGACCGCCGATGCGATATGCCTGTGAGAAGGTGTGGTTCGCGCTTACTCCGGAAGGAGGGCTCAGTGGTTGCGTCAGCGCTGGATTTTGCTGTGCGTAGGTAAGAGGTGTGAAAAAGACAATCGCGAAGATACCCGCAGGAAATAACTGCGAAAAACGCACGCCCATAGCTCTGCCTCGTGTGACGTCGTTAAAAAGCTTTCAATTGGAACTGCGGCTACACATCGCTGGGAAGCGGGGATACGCAGTGGAGCAGAGGATGCTGCAAAACTGAACCTATTTATTTCATCGCCAAATACTGAGATGAGTTTGATCCTTTGTCAAGCACATTTTTCAGATTTGTGTTTAGCACATGGCCATGTCCCGCGGAGATAGCAAATGAGATGGCCGCCTGGCGTGCGGTGAGGACGTTTCCATGCGAGAGAGTGTGGGGAACTATCCGAGAGCTCACGGTGGAGCGAGCGATGAAGGGGCAAAAAATCATTTTGCGAATCATAGCGGAGAGGATTATCTAGTGGCAGCGGAGATCGTCGTGATCAGTGACCACCAATCGTATGTCCAGCAGCCATACTGACGACCGTATGGTCCACCCAGGGCTGAACCGGTTCTGAGCAGGTTCAGCTTGTCGTAAGTAAGCCTCGTCAATCATGCCGTAGGGCGATCACCGGATTCATCTTCATAGCCCTGAATGCCGACAGGTAGCGTGCCAGTGTGCCTTCCAGCAGATGCAAGCTCACGTTCGCTACAGCCGACAACCTCCTTGAGGTGTACAAGCGCTGGGGAGAGGCGCGGCTCCCTCTGGTTGATACTGAGGTCCGACAAAACGCCAAAGTGAAGAAGTAGCTTCATCCTCCCTCCCCGCTGCTACCATTACTCCATGTCCTACCGCCTCAAACTCAGGCCGTTCCTGCTTACCGAGGGCGAGTTCAAAGGTCACTTGGAATACATTCACTTCCATGTGTTTCTCAACGGCGTTGAAGTCGGACACTGGTCCGAGCTCAATCAGGGCCAGATACCCAATTCGCTTGGCCGACTCGTGGGTCGACCCGAAGCCATCGAATGCGACCTTGAATTGCGTCGTGGCGTTACTGTAAACGTACCCGGTGAGTACACCGAGGAGCAGCTCCGCATGCTTCACACTCCACGACGCGGCGAATAGATCATGGCGACCAGGAAAACAAAACAGCCTCGAAAAAAGACTCCGGCGCAGTCCACCGTTAGTGTTGAAGAGCAGTTGGCTCAAGCCCTAACCGAGAAACCAAATAAGACGACTGCGGAACATGCCAATGCCAGAGTCCCAAGCCTCGGCGAGAGAGTGAGCATAGGCAGCTCCGGAACCGTCTTCAGCATCACCCGCGTCAGCGATAAAGACGTCGATCTCCAGTTTCACGGCACGAATATCGAGCGGTTCCGCGTGCCGGTTGATGATCTGCGATATCTCGATGCGCCGAAGGAACCAAGCCGATCGAGCAAACCAGCGAAGCCGGCGATCAATCTGGAAGAGGTCCAAGAGCGCATTACCACCGCACAACAAAGCAGCATCGACCAATTCAGCGGCGACATCGCTATTCTTAAAAAGTACCTGAAGAGCAAAGGCATCGATCAGGACGCGCTCGATGAACTGGATGATCTCTGCAACGACACCGAAAGGAGATGGCACGCCGCAGTTGAGACCATCGAAGGCTTGCTGAAGGATTAGCCTCGTACAGCTATTCGCGTCAAATTCGCATCGAAAACGATCATGCAGGCAACGGCATGACTGGCCAGAATAAATCGTGGCTCTATGTCTGTCCGAAACTCTATAGGAGGTAGGTACAGCCATGGCTGCGAACCCTGAAGACTTCGATACTTCGGACTCGAAGCTAACTCTTGCAAAACAATTGGTAGGATTGGTGTGGGGGTCGAACTCCATGCCCGCGACATTCGAAGTTGAATACGAAGGCGTAAAATGGGAGGTTCTCGTGCGATTCAAGGAGTCAGCCTCATGACAGTTCCTCAGGGTTGCGTGCCAACATTTCAGGCGAACCTGCGACACGATACGGGTCCACAGCCTTATATCGTCTCCGTCTCGATCATTCATCTGATCTGGCAGGCTTTCGAGGCATCGTTCGCCGATTGGCCAGAAAGCAGGAGATAATCTACGCGTTCGATGTCGCAGGAATTAATCAGGCGCGCTACGCCGACGCGCTAGCCGCGATCGATGGCGGCTCGTACTGCTGCATCGATGTGAATCAAAACGAAGCTAAGAGACTGCAGATTCTACAGACGGATTCCACCGAGTAATCCATGTGTGGTCGCTACTACCGACGCTCTGACAAACAGAAGATCTCTGAGTCATTCCACATCGCGCATGGCGATGACGTTATCTTGCCTCCGTGGGACTACAACGTCGCCCCGACGACGTATCAGCCTGTCATCCGCCACAATCGCGACACCGGCGATCGGGGAGGTCACACTGATGCGATGGGGTCTCATTCCTTTTTTTGCGAACAGCCCCGAGGAGTTCAAAGACCTCTCCACCATCCTCGCCCGCGCTGCGACTCTTCTGGAACGACCGACTTGGCGCGAACCCTTCAAACGGCGGCGCTGCCTTGTCCCAGCTGATGGGCTTTATGAATGGCCTAAGCCCGGCCACGCCATATCGCCCACCTTCACACCCGCGCCTATCGATGAACCAAACGCCACGGGCGATCTTTTCGGCGGTCCTGTCAAACCTGCCAAAGCTGCAAAGCCCGTGAAGCGCGTC